>OCTX012283853.1_pt1 | contig 101517 bp, 79 predicted proteins | sample 1539691 | NCBI WGS metagenome assembly OCTX01 (sample SAMN02144231, study PRJEB22623) | gut metagenome | biome: sheep rumen | host: Ovis aries | place: New Zealand
TAAAATTTAATAAAACCACAGAGAGAAAAAGTTCACAGAGAAAGACTTCGTCTTTTTATGAGAAAAGGAGGTTAAATATTAATCAGAAAGAGGAAAAAGATTCACAGATTACAATTATCGAACTAACGTTAATCTATGGAGATTGAGAATCTGTTTTAGAAACTATTTAAGTTTTATGGATATTGACCTAACCATCTCTCCAGCGAATTCGTAAGGACGAGAATTAAAATTAAGCAGTTTATGATTGACTAACATAATTCTGCATAAAATTCACAAAATATTGTTGTAATCCAAATTTATTTTTAATTTTGCGACCGTTAGTCCTACGTCGCAAGACGGCAAACACTGAGTTATCAGAAATATGACTATAACAATTTGACGTCCGGATATGATTTTCCTTAACGGATTCATACCGTCTTTAGTTTAGTAAGTAAATATAATATGTAAATACCATGAAAAAGAATTACGCAAAAGTGGGATGGCTTTCAGCATTCCTTCTTTTATCTGCGTCGGTGCACAGCCAAGTCAAGGTTGAGGCAGAAGACTTTACCGATGTCAAGAGTCTTTCATCGGAAATCATCACCGAAAATGGAGGCAAAACGATCGGATACTTCGACGAAGAAGGTGAGCAACTTACGTACGAAGTTGATATTCCATCAGATGGACTATACCAAGTGTCATTCCATTATCTTACGGGAAAAGACGGAAATGTAAAGATTCAGGATGCCGACGGCAACTATTACATTTTCGACACACAAGCAAACAATGCAGAAAAATGGTGGGAAGTGCCAATGAGCAACTGGCCAGACTTTCCAAAAGATGAGAGTGCATTGTTTCCATTGAAAGCAGGAAAACAGAAATTCAATGTCATCTGTACAGGAAAATCCGTAAACATTGACTATTTCACATTCACAAAGACATCTTCTACTGATGCCAACGTGACTAAGATCACAACGTCTCCAAGCAAATTGAACCTAATGCCAAGCGAAACTATCGACATCATCGCAAGAGGCTACAACAATGCTGGAGAATTGATTGCAGCCAACACAAAATGGTCATCAAACGCATCTAATGGTCGTTACAAAGCTTCAAACAGCGAAGGTTCAGATGTGATCACAATCACAATGGGTGAGACTGTCAAGGAGTTGAAGGTCAAAATTGCAAAGCCAACTAAAAGACAGGATTTTGTTGTAACAAAGAATGGCAAACTTAACACAAAAGACGGTGCTGTCCGTAATGAGAAAGGTGATAAGGTTTGTTTGATGGGACCAAGCTGGTTCTGGAGTTGTTCGGCTCCACAGTGGTGGAAAGCAGAGACAGTCGATTATTTGGTGGAGAACTGGAATATCCAGTTGATCCGTCTGCCAGTTTCAATTGCCCCTGGAGACAACACTTGGACAGATCACAGTGCAACTTGGAACACAGACAACTACCTACACAGTCCTGAATATACAAAAGCATTGGTGGACGATATGGTACGCGCCGCAATCGAGAACGACATCTACGTCATCATCGACTTCCACGAGCACTATGCAGAGCACTGGGTTGACCTTGCTAAAGACTTCTTCACATATTTCGCAACAAAATGGGGTGATTATCCAAATGTAATGTATGAAATCTTCAACGAACCTAAGTGTGACGACGGAACTGTTGTCCAATATGCTAAAAAGATCATTCCTACAATCAGAGATATTGACACAGACAACGTGATCATCGTCGGTTCGAGCGAATACTCACGTCACCCAGATCAAGTAACCGATGCAGGACAAGGATATTCAAATATTGCCTACACTTGGCACGGATATATTGAGTGGGGACACCAGGGAGACTGGAACGGAAAATCTTCTTGGAACAACGGAGTCCCTGTAGTCGTTACAGAATGGGGTATGGATCCAGGAAACACAGGAGGTCTGCTTGACAAATATAAGCAAGCCGGCGTAATGTCAGCATTCTGGTCAATGAGTAATAAGGGAGGAAATGACGCAAAATGGTCAGTACTTAAGGATGACTGTTTCAAAACTACGGGCTGGAGTGAATCCGACATGACAGAAGACGGAAAATATATGCTTAACCAATGTAAAGGTTGGATCAACTACAAGCCAGTTGTAACCACTCCTGTAGTTAAAGAATTGTCTATGAGCATCTGCAGTGCTAAGAAATTCTTCTTGCCTACAGACGAAACTACACTTACTGGAGATGCAGCCGGCGGAAGCGAAAACTACAAGTTTGCTTGGAAGCAGGTGTCTGGACCTAACGATGCCACAATCGCAAACGCTAATTCCGCAACAACAAAAGTCAGCGGTCTGACAGAAGGTGAATACGTATTCCGTTTGACAGTAAACGATGGCGAGGATGAGGTTTCAGAGTCTGTAAAGGTAACCGTATTGCCAGAAGGATATGTTGATCCAGGCTTGATCGACGATATGGAAGACAACGACGTAATCACTAAGTGGGGCGGACGTTGGAAGAGCAAAGACGACTCTGACAAGAACGCAAATCCTCACACTCAGATCACTGCTTCTGACGATCTTGTAAAAGACGGTGTTGTAAAAGTTGACTACACAATGGGTAAACAATGGAACGGTGAAGGCTGGATGGGTGATCCATATTGCAGTGTCGACATGTACTTAAAGAAGAGTGAAGAAGGAGAAGACCTTTCAAGCTGTGAAAAGATCACTTACAGATATAAAGGTCCTGCTCACGAATTCCGCGTATGTATGACAGCTGTCACTGACGATGACTACCACACTAAGAACGTATCTGCATCATCAGACTGGACTGAAGTTTCTGTCACATGGGGCAATTTGAAACAAGCTTCCGACTGGGGTAAGGATATTGAATTCGACGCAGCTAGCATCGACAAGTTGAGTTGGCAGATCAAGGACGGTGTTGGCAATAAAGGCACTTTGTATATCGACGACGTGACTTGTGTAGGCGGACAATCAAATGTAGAGAACATCACAGACGAGACTTCATTTGTGATTGCTCCAAACCCTGCAAAGAACGGTGTTGCTAACATCTACGTAGCTGAAAGATGTGATGTCACAGTCACAGACATGACAGGTAGAGTTGTAGCTCAATTTGTAGCGGTTCCTGAGCTTGACAACAAGATCAGCATCAGAAAGACTGGCATCTATGTAGTGAAGGCAGGCAACAGCATCCAGAAATTGATCGTGAAATAAATAAATATCACATCAAAATAACACAAGAAAGGTCGGGCAAAACGCTCGACCTTTTTTTCCTCTATAAAACGATTGATTAGATTTGGAACATTTTGCCCACACAATCATTAAATTCACTTATAGATTTGAAGATTTTCCCTAACCCTTTTTTCTCTAGTGCGATCCGAAGGCGAGCACATAATAAACAATAAAGAGCTCTCAGATATTGTAGTGTAAGTTTCCAGATCTATCAAACAAGGATACTTAATAATCCTCATTTTAGTTGACAAACGAGTTTATCTTTAAAAAATATTAAACGAATTTAACCAGTTTCTAAATAATAAATCCTGACAAAACTGTATATTTGTGTACAGACATTTATTAACAAAACGCCATGCTTATGAGAAAATGCATTTTCAAAACTATCTGTATATCATTACTTGCTCTAATAGCAAATGCTTGCGTAGACACATCTAAAGACACAATTAAATATTCACCAAAAGAGAGAACCACAATAAAAGGTAAGATATGTGACGCGAATGGGAACAACCTTACCAATGTCACTATAATCTCAGGAAACAATCAAGCCACAACCGATTCGCTTGGACATTTCAACATCGAAGTCGACACTCTCATAGGCAATCGTCACGTGCTACGAATTCAGAAGGACGGATATTTCGACCGTATCTACTCAAAAATGGTCAGCGACACAATGAACTACCCTATCCAATTGATAAAGAAAGAACCGTCGAAATTTGTGACATTAAAAAAATTCAATGCAAATGAAGGAGTCATAATTAAGGTCAACGGTGCGACGGTGACAATTCCGGAATCGAGTCTAGCAAAAAACGACGGTTCCGACTATAACGGGACAGTCGACATTTCCGTCGTCTACCTATCTCCGACAGAATCTCCAGCCATGGAGCCACTTATGCCTGGTGCCGACCTTATGGCCATTGCCAATGACGGAGATACAGTTCCGCTAATCTCTTATGGAATGGTGAATGTGGAGATGAGCGACGAGGATGGAAATCCACTGCAGTTGAAAGACGGTTGTGAAGCATACTTGAAGTATCCCGCCCCCAAAGGATTCACCAGCCACGACACTATCCCACTCTGGTATTTCAACGAAGAGTCAGGATTATGGGTGGAAGAAGGATACACAACCAGACAAGGAGACGAATATGTAGGGTCTGTCAGACATTTCACTTGGTGGAATTGTGATATAAAATTGGAAAATGGAGCCAGATTACGTTGCCGTCTTATAAATTTTCCATACCACTCAGTATGCATTTGTTCTGCACCAGACACCATATCAACAAGTGTAGTAAATGAGACATGTACATCAAACTTATTCCCCAACAGGCCATTTTCCATCGCTGGTGTAAAAATGCGTTCATTAAAACCGGGAGAATTTCTTGACACAACAATTTGTGTCAACAGATTCGTCTTTCAAGACATCAATGGCAACACTTTGAAATCCGTGAAATTCAAGATTAAAGATGTGCTATATTACTCTAATGGTGAAAACCCTATCATTGTTCCTATTGATAAGAATGAGGAGACCACCATTCGCTTCCAAAAATATGAGACAAAAACCATAACTAAAGACGATTTTAATTCAGAAAACGTATGTGTCATCGTCTGCAAACCGCTTGAAAAAAAGAATACTTCACCATCATTAATCAGCAATGTCGCAACTGAATCCAATAAAGGATCCGCACAAAATGCAACTACTGAGGTAAACAATGAAATTGATGAGGAATGGGACAATAACGACACAACAGTATACGAAGGAACAAGACTTGAAATCAACCCGTTATCGGAGAATCAGTCATACTATACTTCATTTTTACGAAAAAACATAAAATATCCGACAACATGTATGGAGACTGGCATACAAGGAAGAGTCTTTGTAGAATTCATTATAGAAAAAGACGGAAGTGTATCAAACGTCAGAGTGGCGAATTCTGTTCAGTTAAAGGTTGGAAGCAACCAAAAAGTCGATAATAAAAGCAAAGATTTTGAATTATTGGAACAAGAAGCAGTTCGCGTAGTGAACCTATTTAAAGGATTGCAACCCGGAATTAAAAACGGCAACATTGTTCGAACAAAACAACTAATACCTGTAATATTCAAATTAAATTAAAAGAGACGCTGCAACCGCAACGTCTCTACACTTTTCAATCACATTAATTCTTATTTCCAGAATGTCTCTTCTAGTTTCAGGCAGAACCAGTGATAAACCGGAAGATGCAATTCCTGGATCATATAAGTCTCCGTTTGCGGCACACGCACACAAACATCAGCGATCGCAGAAAGTTTGCTTTCATTGGCACCCGTAAGACCAATCACCTTCAAACCTTTTGCCTTAGCCACAGTAGCGGCATACAACACATTCTGACTGTTTCCCGAAGTAGAGATGGCAAGAAGCACGTCTCCTTCGCAGCCATACCCCTGAACTTGTTGAGCGAAACACATTAGCGGTTCACAATCGTTGAGATATGCGGTCGTCAAAGCCACATGGCCATCCAATGCGATTGCAGGCAAGGCTTCCTGAAGTTTGTCGACAAGATTCTTTCCCATTACAGGATCAAGAGCCATAATCGCGTCGCTCTCTTTTTTGCTTATCTTACGAGGGTTTCTGAACCCCTTCATCAATTCGCCTACAATATGTTCTGCATCAGCCGCGCTACCGCCATTTCCACAAATCAACAACTTATGACCTTTGGAATAGCACTCAACAAGTGTATCCAACATCGCCTGCAAATCAGCGGAGCACACTGAAAGTGCAGGATATCGATTTAACAAATTCAACATAAGTTACATATTTTATACAAATGTAAGCAAATTATTGTTGTCCTACAAATTGTAGGATTACTTATACAACATCAAATTCAAATTATCCACCACAAAAGGGATTTTTGACATTGATAAATTCTTAAAAAAGATTAACAAAAACGAAAGCAACATCAAAATGAAAACAAAAAAATAATTTTCATACAGCATTTTTTATAATTTTGCAGAAATTCAGTGTTAATAAGTAAAAATAATGAATATTCTTTTAACTGGAGGCGCCGGATTCATCGGCAGCCATACAATTGTAGAGTTGGATAAAGCAGGCCACTCTGTTGTTGTCGTTGACAATTTCGTGAATTCACAGCCTGAATCTTTGAAAAGAGTTGCGAAAATTATCGGTAAAGAGGTTCCTTTTGTTGAGGCTGATGTCCGCGACAAAGCAGCTATGGACAAAGTGTTCAGCAACTATAATATCGACGCTGTCATTCACTTCGCAGGCTTAAAGGCTGTAGGAGAAAGCGTAGCCAAGCCATTAGAGTATTATGAAAACAATATGAATTCAACATTCGTATTGATTGACACCATGCGTCGCCACAATGTGAAGAACATCATTTTCTCTAGTTCAGCGACTGTTTACGGAGATCCGGCAATCATTCCTATCACAGAGGAATGTCCTAAAGGTCACTGCACAAACCCATATGGACAGACAAAATCAATGCTGGAGGAAGTTTTGATGGACGTGCAGAAGGCAGACAACGAATGGAACGTGGTGTTGCTTAGATATTTCAACCCAATCGGAGCGCACAAGAGCGGACTTATCGGAGAGAATCCAAACGGTATTCCAAACAATCTGATGCCATACATCACACAGACAGCCATCGGTATCCGCAAAGAGCTTGGCGTATTCGGAAATGATTACGACACACCAGACGGTACAGGTGTTCGCGACTATATCCATGTAGTCGACCTTGCATGTGGACACGTTGCAGCGCTAAAAGCAATCCAGAAGAAATGCGGTCTTGCCATATACAATCTTGGTACAGGTCACGGATATTCTGTATTGGACGTAGTTAAGGCATTCGAGAAAGCCAACGGATTGAAAGTGCCTTACTCAATCAAGCCACGTCGCCCAGGAGACATCGCCACTTGCTACTGCAACCCAGCAAAGGCAAAAGCAGAACTAGGTTGGGAGGCTCAGTACGGAATCGAGGATATGTGTAGAGACAGTTGGAGATTCCAGAAACAAAATCCTAACGGTTACGAGAAATAATAACGTTGACGAATTAAAAATAGAGGGTGTATCAAAACTCAATTTATCAAAAATCAAACTATCAAAATGTAAGTTGATTTTTAAATTCTCCAAAAACATAGCCGTTTCAGAGACTTAACTGTAATTTTTAAGCTCTGAAACGGCTTTGTTCATATAAAAAGTGACAAAATGTAAGTTCGAAAAAATTGATTTTACATTTTGATACACCCTCTATTTTTTCCTGCAATCGTGATATTTTAACGTCAATCGTAGAAGAAGAACAACCATTATAGAGTAAGAGGGGAAATGAAAGTTGAAGTGTCATAACAAGGATTGTTAAGGGCGGAATGCCCTAACCCCTTCCTTCGTGCGAGCCATAGACGAACACCTTGAAACAAACATGATTCTGTCAATAAAAAACGAGACTTTGCAGCCTCGTTTTTTTCATATATTCCGTCTACCCTATTCTAGGGTACGTTGTTCTTCTATTTTATCATTCCAGACACTCCTTCTTATTGTCATCAAACCAATCCGCTAAAGCCTCAGCAAATGTATATTTGAATTTATATCCGCACTCAGCCAACTTCTTGCCACAGATATTTGTGGAGATCTGCAGTTTCTTAACACGGGCAGGACATATTCCCATAGGGCTGCCAAGAAGTTTTGCGACAGCAGCAGCAGGCATAATCAACCAGTTAGGAATATAAGGCACAAACTGAGTCAATCCCGTCGCCTTCTTCATTTCAGTGACAATCTGTTCGATTGTGTAAGCAGGTTCGAAAGTGCAGTTGTATATTTCAGTATGGGCACTACCCTTCTCCACATTCCACATGATGAAATTCACCAATTCCTTCACATATATACACGCCTTGATGGTATCCTTTCTGCCGGGATATGCGAAAGTATGTTTTCTTATGCTCCAGTAAAGACGGGAGAAATTTCCATTCTCACCCTTGCCGAAAACGACACCCGGGCGCACTATTGTCAGCTGACGGTTTTGAATATCACGAGCCTGCCATGTCTTATGGATATTCTCCGCTACAAGTTTAGAGATTCCGTAAGGAGTGTTAGGAGTAGGCAGCGTCGATTCGCTTTTAAGTTCCTCGGAAGCCCCGTAAGGAGCAATCGAGCTTGTGAACACAATCTTTTTTATGCCATATTTTTCAGCAAAATCGCAGACATTCTGAGCACCAAGCATATTCGTCTCGAAATATTCATTGTCGGGATGGCCAGGAGTACGGTGAACGGCGGCAAAATTAAAAATGATATCTTCCGACGACGGAGTAAATGGCGCCTGAATTGGTTTTCTCACGTCGCAATAAATATAAGATGCAGGATGAGATTCACCGTCGCACAACGCAGACTTATAATTCTTCACCGTCGGCAAAGGATCTCCCTGTTTTACTATATCTAAATTATATATTGTGGCACCTGGATTCTTCTCTTTCAGCAATTTTGCCAAATGAGTGCCGATAAAACCAGTTCCGCCGAAAATTATGTAGTTCATGATAAAAAATTAATGTATCTATATATAGTCATCCAATAATACTTATCAACATCAGTATTACAGCAATTTAAATTACCTCAAGAATGACATTTTTCATATTCCGTTGACAGATTTTTAACGGTATATACAAATGAAGTTTTTTCTATTGACAAAATCCATTTTGACTACAAAGAGCCGATCTATATGATCCGCTCTTTGTATTTTTATGAGAAATTCAACAAAACACGACTGAATTACTTATTCTCTTTTTCTTTGACACAACAGAAAGGATTTTTATAAACGCCTAAAAGTTGCTTTACGAAATAATAGAAAAATTTAACGTCATCAATAAAATAGCGACGATATAGACGACGAGGTTCTTTCAAGAATCGATAAAACCATTCCATTCCGATTTTCTGGTAAACAGCAGGAGCACGCTTCAACTCATTCGCTTCAAAATCAATAGTAGCACCAAGTGCCATGAAAATTTTAACATTAGGCATTCTATATCTATATTTTCTGATCCATTTCTCTTGTTTAGGAGCACCGACACCTACCAACAATACAGAAGCACCGCTTGCATTAACGATATCGACAAGTTGACTACATTCTTCTTCGTTTTTTTCAAAGCCAAAAGAAGGAGAATGAGCCCCCACAACAATATTTCGTCCTAAGGATTCATTAATCTCTCTTTTTGCTTTTTCAGCGACACCTTCAGCAGCTCCCAAAAGAAATATCTTACAATTTGGATTATCTTTATGATATCTATAAAAAGCAGGGAAAAAGCTACTCCCAGGAATAGCCTCAGGCAGTGGATTTTTCAATAATTTGGAGAGCATATAAAGAATTCTACTATCACAGACAACCCATTCTGATTGTCCATAAGCTTCGTAAAACTCTTTATCTTTTTGGAGTTTAACCAGATGATCCAAATTAGGAGTGACTAGGACCCCCTCATCTAATTGCTCCAATAATTCCTGTTGTGAGACATTTAAAATATCTATATTCAAAAAACGAGTTGTCTCCATCAAACTTATTTATTTAAATTTTAACCGAATAAAGTTCTGCTATATGTATAAATTTCCCAAAAGAAAAGGATATATACGAATGACAAAACGAAAATTTTGTTGACGAAATCAATCGACGATTACAACAAGTTTCGCATGAAAATTGTCAGACGGCTAATTATGAGCAAAAACTTTCTTCCAATCATAATCCTCCTTATTAAACGTCTGCAATAAAAATCGAGCAACGCATCGTACAAAAAAAGAAGCAACAATAATCAACAAAAATATTATTGGCAAATTAAACGGAAAAATTCCATTCAACTTATCCGTAAATATCGAGCATTGTATCAAATAAGATTCCAAACATAATCCTCCGACAAACAAAATCAAAAAATTCCCGATTTTTGAGTTATATAATTTCACAATAAAAGAAGAATAACAACACTTCCACGAGTAATATACAATCAAATACAATACAGGAACGGTAATTATCTGAATTGACGCATACTCCAAATTCATTTTTGAAAAAATCTGTATGCCATAGAATATAGCTACCATTATAAACAACAGGGCCAAATCCCTATATTTAAAAACGAGGTCAATCTTCTTATTTTTTGCATTTAATCCTAGCCAGGTGCCTTGCAACATTATACCAAAATAAGGGATCCATCGGAATAATGTGATTGTCCCATAAATACCACGTTCTCCCACTTCTTGCTTATATGGAAAGAAATAATACGCTACCAATGTCACAAGCAAAACAAATATGATTGACTTAAATATATAGTCTACAAAATACTTCTGTATAAGATACAACAAAAAATAATAAATCATAATTGCGACAATAAATTCACCACCTAAAATGTCGCATAATGACATATTGTTTATAGAGATATGGCCTATGACATACGATACAATCAAAGCAGCAAACACTGAAGGATAAATTCTACAAATTCTTCTTTTATACCAATTGTCGAAACGTACTGGATTTTTCCAAAACAAAGTGTACCCAGAACAAAACAAAAACAAAGCATCACCAATAGCTCCACCGGTAGCAAACATTGAATATTTTGCATAACAAATATCAGCATGACTATTGATTATCAAAAAAACCGCAAGGAATTTTATGATATCAATTCCTATATCCCTATTTCTGCTTTTTGTCTCCAGAGCGTGGTTCATACGTTTGGATTTTTTTAATCTTTAACCCTTTGGGGACAACAAATCGAAATATACGCCTTTTAATTCTGAGATATTGTTGTCAATAGAGAAATTTGAAGATATCAAATTGTAAGATTTATCAGAAAACTTCTTCCTCACATCTGGATTAATGATCAATTTATATAATCTGTCTACCAAAGAATCAATATCTCCAGGCGTAATTAGATACCCATTCTCTCCATCATGTATCACTTCTGGTATAGACGCAATCCTTGTAGAAATATTAGGAATACCAGCAGCCATAGTTTCAAGAATAGTCATTGGTAATCCTTCATTATAAGAAGGCAGGCAATTGATCATTGTATTGGACAAGAAAGCCTTCTTCTGTTCTCCATCAATCCAACCTACATAAGCTATGCGATGATCTATCCCAAGTTCTTTTATTTTTTCTTTAACCTCTTTTTCTCCAACATCTCCACAGAAATAAAACTTCGTTTCAACAGGAATTTTGGAGTCTAATCTTTTTATCGCCTCCAATAAATCAAAAGTTCCTTTTCTTACACCTAGTCTACCCAAAAACAAAACATTGGTAGCAGAAAGTGAATAAGGATTAGAACTGTAAGTGTTAACAGAGTTGTACAGAACCTTTACATTGGCATTGGGTTGCTTGTCTTTAATCATTGCGACAAGACGCTTACTTAGCACAATATTCACATCGACTTCAGCAAGAGTTTCACGGATTTTCTCTTTTTGTGATTCTGTACTATCCGAATAAAACTCCTCAAACTCTGCTGCATGATGATGCATCACCACTTTTATCCCATTACTTTGGAAAAACTTAGTCAAAAACCGTTTCCTCCAAAAGCTGCCTCTTTCTGCAGTATGGAGATGAGCAATTTTGTAATCTCCAAATTTCACATTCCACCAAATCTTTAAGAACTGCCAAGCAAAATATAAAATTAGCAGATACTTATTTGTATCGAAATGTGTCGGAATAAATTTTATGTTATAATCTCCCCAATCTTGATAAGCGAGATAATTTTTTGTGACGCTTACCATTCCTCCCTTTGTATCAAGGGTAGAACAACACATAAGAATATTTATCATATTCTTTTCTTTATTAATTTAGCAGGATTACCTCCCATTATACTATAAGGATCAACATCTTTTGTAATAATCGCTCCAGACGCTAAAATGCTACCATGTCCGATTTTTTTTCCTGGCATAATCATCACACGAGCACCAATCCAACAGTCATCTTCAATTACCGTAACTTTATTCTCAGTCTTACCCTGAAAACACATTGGTGTAGTAACATCTTCTGTAATATGATTATTATCAATAATGTACACTTCAGGTGCCATCATAACATATTTCCCGATTTTTGTATTTTTAGGAACAATACAATACTCTCCAATGCCACTATAATCATCTATTTCTATTTCGTCTCCAGTTCCAAAATATGCACGTCGATCCATTGTAGAAATATTCCCACACTTTTTGAAAATATGACGGACACAAAAAATGCGAATATTATTGCAGAGTCTGCCAAAGACAGGCGTGTACGAACCAGGCAGATACTGTGCAAAGCCATAATATAATATGAGAAAAAACTTCTTAATTATAGAATTCATAATGCTATTGCTTAGAATAGTATTTGATGAATAACTCCTTTGGGGTCTTAAAGCTGTACAAAGCAAAAAGTTCATGAATATTTGCTTTTGCTAATGTGGAATTAACACCCGTTGTATCTTTAAATGACTTGATCAGATGAAACAAGAATTGACTTGACACAACAAAAGTCATCACTAAAGCGACAAATATATAACATAATGCATTACCCTTTGAGAAAAAATGGGCTAAACCTTTGCAATGGGCTGGAGCAGTTGCCAGTGTTATTTTCGATAACGACTTACCTGATGTCATTCCCTCAAGATGGATTAATTCAGAATCTGAATTTACCCAACATTCATACCCATTATTGTTTAGCGACGTTGACAAAGCCACATCTTCCGGAGCAAAGAAGAAGTATTCATCAAACCATCCGAATTTTCCAAAGATATCCCTTTTAATCAGAAATGCACAACCTAAAATGTTGTATGTCTTGAACAGCCCCTTTTTCATCACCCACTGATTATTAGTAAATCGCGGCTTTAGGCGCAAAAAATACTGAATATAATCACTGAATGAAAATGGTGGCATTCCACTTACCACTAGTTCTCCGTCTTTATTTAAAATATTTGGTGATACGACCGCGACATTTGGAGAAAGTTTATCAAAAGACTCAACAAGAATATCTATGCATTTTGGTTTTAAAATCGTATCGTCATTCAATACAAAGCAATATTTGCCAGTTGCTTGACGCAGCGCTAGATTGTTATTTTCAGCAAAACCTCTGATTTCATCACTCACAATGAATTTCACCCATGGAAAATCATTTCTTGCTTTATCTAGATTTTCCTTCGTAAACAAATATGCAACAACGAAAACTTCATATGACACAGAAGTACATTCTTTTATGCTGTTCAAACATGGATATAAATTTTCCAATTTGTTCATGCACACTATTATCACACTTACGTCTACCATAGGCTAAAAACAGATTTATAAGGGAACATCTCGTCAGGATATGGAGTATCTAGCAACAAGCCTTTCAATTTATAGAAATAGTAAAAACAAAATAATGTATATAATATACCTTCACTAAGATATCGTTTCCAATAATTGAATGATACGACCATAGCGATAGCAAAACCCATAGTGAAATATTCCGCAACACGCGAAAAATTAGACAGCATCTGAGCTGAAAAAAATTTTTGGAAAAAATTAAAAAAAATGTAGCAATTAAAATAAGTGTTTAGAATCAGAAGGTTCTTTTTATGAACCAGCCTGTTTGTTTTTGCAATATACTCTTTTATTATATCCCTCGACTTTATGAAAGAGAATATAAAAAAGAAATATAATGACACACTCATCAAATTTGAAAAAAATGATTTTTCAGAATACCCACTAATCAAAGCATCAGTATATCCAATAACATTATCTCTTAAATTTTCAGGAAGATAAGCAGTGAATAACAATATAATGACTGAAATATAGTCAGCCAACACTTCTCCCAATAATGATAAAACATATAATGACCAAATCAACCATTTAGGCAATTCTTTATTTATTATAAATATAAAAGGAATTGCAAACATGGCTGATTTGTGAATCGTATATGCTATGAGACAAACCAATAATGCATAGAGATACTTTCTCTTAAGAGAGAAATAAAATGCCCAACAAATAACTGAGCTTGCCAATTGTAACCTTATCGGAAAAATCAGATTAAAAATCAAAATAAAAGCAAACGTCAGAATAGGCTTTTTAGTCAATTTAAGAGACAAATACATCCACGTTCCTAATATGAACGCATTAGTCAATAAAAGGAATAAAGTATAGTCTCCTAAATGATTTATAATAACGTTCAAAAACATATAACCGGGCTCCATTAACTCACCCAGTTCATCATATCTAGTATATGTAAATATGTTATTCCATCGAGCATTTTGAAAACAAGTTAGAAATTGAGCCCAATCTGTGCCGACTTCCCATCTCATTCCTCTAAACAATAACAAAATAACATATATGCATAACAATGTTATCTTTTTATATTTCTCCTCTATATTTATAAAATCTAAAGAAGTAAGAATTAATATAAGCAAATATATGATAATATATATAGCCATATCAGAATTAATAAATTCCTAGTCTGATCCTCTTCATAGCCTCAAACGAGTACTTGCTCACAAATGTGTAATATGCGTTTTCGGCCAATGATGAATATAATGCAGAATCCTTAAGAACTCTAACAATTTGTTGAGCCATTTCTTCTGCCGATTTTGCTATCAGGCAATCCTTCTCATTCTCAAAGTCAAGTCCTTCGACACCTACAACCGTAGAAACAAAAGGTACAGAATTGCTTGCAGCCTCGAGAATCTTCATTCTCATTCCACTACCAATATTGATTGGCACTATCATCAATGTGTCTTTTATGCCATCATTCAAAACCGAAACAAAACCCATGAATTCAATTGCTGATGACATTGATAGAATCTCTTCTTTTGCTTCTTCCGACCAACTTCCTATCACTTGTAATTTGATATCAGGAATTTCTCTTGACACCAATGGAAGAACTTCCTTTGCAAACCATTTCATACCGTCATAATTGGGGAAATGCCCAGACCCTCCTACAAATGACAAACAATTAGAAGAAGAACCTATTTTAAGTTCAGGTGTTGTATCGGATATAGCTAACGTAGACACTTCAATAGGTACATTAACCCCCTCTTCCTCCAACTTTTGTTTATCAACACTTGTCAATGTCACGACCTTGTCAAAACGATTAAGCATTGATATTTCGTTATCCTTTGCAAAATCAATCAAATAACGACCATAAGGATTAGATGCATATGCCTGTTCATCCCTCACATATCGAAGCTCATGATGAATGAATATCTTTTTCACTTCTTGAGGTAAACAATATACCCACGGAAGATATGAGCAGAATTCCACCTGAACAGTCTTGATATCATTCTCCTTAATTAAACTATTGACGAAACAAATATAATCAGGTGTAAACTCATCATTCAAGTTGAAAGTTAAAGAATTTATATTTTGTGTGAAAACCATCTTCCGTTGAAGACGTCGCACAAATTTCCTCAATAACTCAAATTTTTTATTCTTAGCAGATTTCCAATCATATAAATGAATTTTGATTTCTGGAATTAACGAATTTAGTTCAGAAGCATTAGAAATAGTATTTATTTGATTCATAGATGTCACAAAATGAACATCAAGATCTTTCGCTACAGCTTTCAGCATATTAAAGACGCCAATATTTCCTCCGCTATTAAGTGGCCAAGGCAAAAATGGGGACAAAATCAACAGTTTGGTTTTCATTTTGAATCTTTTTCTACCAAATCAATAGCTCTTTTCAGGGCTTGAATATATTTATCCTTGTTATAATAATCAGGCTCCATAAAATTACCTTCAGCCCACTCATTCCACGACTTTAGAAAAATCAATTTGTTTTCTTTTTTTGAAACATTGGTCAATATTTCACAAGCATGCTTAAAAAATGATTCTGCCGTAGAATTATACAAAACTACATTCTTTCTTCCAGAACGAGGAGAATGATCCCAACGTGGTAATATTGTAGGTGCTACATCTTCTCTGCTATCGATACCTTCTTTCCAAAAACGAGTAATAGCATCAGAATATCTGACAATCAAAGGAAGACGGAGTAGCTTCTCAACTTTGAATTTAAATCTCGACAATAAAGTTCTGTCTGTAAAACGCCAATTCAAAGTTATTACCAAACAGTCAAAACCAAGACTTTTTGTTTTTTCTATATCTTTTTCGTCGATAACATTGCCAACAAAATATATACCTTCTGCTATTCCCTCTTCCTTAATCCATTTATTCCATAAAGAAATAAAATTAGCGACGTCAGGAAAATCAAGAGGTCTGTATATTTGAAATAACGGTTTCCCGTCAACACATACATAACGACCATCCTTAAAAAATTTTTTCACATAATCAAAATGTGCTCTGTAATCCTTCTCCCCGCCGTATGTTTGTTCGATTAAAATTTTATCTCCAAAACCATCCACATTCCATTGTTTGCATTTCCACGTTTCATTTGCCCATCCAAAGCAAAAAGGAAAATCTGGTTTTCCAGTCGACAAGACTTCATCAATGATATCATTCATCAGCTGATGTCCATTAAACCAATAATGCCAGTAACAAAAGCCGTAAACCCCCGCTTCTCTGGCAAGACGAGCTTGATCCTCTCTAACCTGAGGAACTCTCAAATCATAATATCCTAATTCACCAGGAACCTCAGGCTGTTTATGCCCAGGAAACAAAGGTTTTGCCTTTCCTACATTAGTCCATTCTGTAAATCCTTTTCCCCACCACACATCGTTTTCTGGGAATGGATGAAACTGAGGCAAATAATACGCTAAAATTTTTGATTTCACAGTAAGATAAAATAATCAATTCATAATTTTTAACACTTTCGCTGGAACCCCCCCAACTACAGTATTAGCAGGAACATCTTTTGTAACTACTGCATTTGCGGCTATAATCGCTCCCTTTCCTATATGTACGCCAGATAAAATACAAACTCTCTCCCCTATCCAAACATTGTCTTCTATTACAACAGGACCTTTTATATAAAGCGGTCGATCTAACGGAGAAATGTCACTTTGCATTAAAGATCCATTACCATGAGAATTATCACTAATATAAACATATCTTCCGGTAAGAACTCCATTTCCAATTTTTATAGAATCACAAGCGGAGATGTGTACATTTTCTCCTATATAAGAATTATTTCCAATGATAATCGATGGTGAAAACAACTGATCCCCGTATGATTTCCAGGCAGTGAGTATAGAGTTTCTATCTATTTGTGTTCCTTTTCCTATAGATATACAATCTGTACCACATAACTGATGTGGCGATATTATTGTACCTTCTAATTTTTTAAAAGAAAATCCAATAATAACACTATAAGTATGCCAGAATAATCCGATTATTCTGTTTTTTATATAGTTTATTTTATTAAACATCTAAAAATATTCTTAAAGCCATCTCGAAAATATCTATAATAACTTACAACAACAATATAGAAATAGTCCAACCTGGAATAATAAGTTGTTATATTTTTGTACTTGCCAGAAGTTTCAAATCGATATTGCGTATTGGCGACACACAAATTATAATACCAGTCAATCAAAAACTCTCTCATATCATTTTTGATTGAAATGAATGTTTGATTTGAAATTTTATTCCTGTTCTCCAAATCTTTAATCAAATCCAAATAAATAACGGCAAAAGTATGGAATATATTGTATCCACCTTTAGTTGGATCGTCTTCCATATCCATAAACTTTTTATTCCATATTATATACTTTGATTCCTGTCGTATTTCAAATAAAATAGACGCATGTGGAAACATTTGGTTATATGTGATTTGATCCAACATCGGTTTGTCTTTTGCCCATATACCAACCCCTGCACTCCAACTGCTATAGTAAGACAATTCTTTGACAAAAGAATCAAAATTTTCACATATCAAAAGTTCTTCCTTTGGTAACACACCATCAGAACAATAAATGCAAGGCTGAGATTCTTTATATTTTTCAACAATGGCAATCAAATCAACCAACGCATCTTTAACCAGCTTTGCTCTATGGTTTAGCATTTTTATGAACAAGCCATTTGAACGCTTGAAAGAATCCACTTGATTTACAAATCCATTCAGATCAGATTTATAATAAAATAAGTTACCATGCGACTTAAATTCATTAATGGACTCACCTAAAACAGAATTCTTACCATTATCAGTAATGATAATCTCAAACAGATTATCATCAACACCTTGAGAATATATACTCTCAAGTACCGGCAAAACAAACTCTACTTTTCCATTTGTTGGAATACAAAGCGATATTAGCTTATTCTCATTCATCAGTTAATTTTTTTCTTTTCACTTAAGTAAAATCTATTTATGCCTTCATGCATTTCAGTTATCCTTAAATCTGGTATAATTGACTTAAGTTTCGAAATATCCAATATCATATTTGACACATCAGACTTTCTGCTTTCTACATATTCTACCTTGACATCCTCCTCCACTATCTCTTTCAAAATATCAATAATATCATTGACAGAAGTTCCGATTCCTGAACCAATATTGATAATTTCATTACAAATGTCTTTTTCAAGTAAGATGCGGAAAATTTGTGTCAAATCGTCTATATAGATATAATCTCTTATAGACGCACCGTCCCCCCATACCGTAATAGGTTGATTTGACAGTATTCGTCCTAGAGAAACGGCTATCAATCCCTGTTTTCCATAAAGATACTGACCATGCCCATAAGGATTAGATGGACGTAATATCAAATATTGCAAACCAGACGTTCTGTGTTCAAACAAAACGCTCTCTTCAATGGTAAGTTTAGACAAACCGTAATAAGAAATAGGTTTTTTTGCATCAGATTCTAAAAATGGAACAACAGTCTTTCGATCTCCATAAACAGTACCTCCTGAAGAAAAATATATAAACTTTATATTCTTCTGGCTACATAACTGCATCAAACGGACTGTTGGGAATATCACATTTTCAAATTCCAATTTATAGTCTTCATATGAACTACCTGGAACCATAGTGGATACTAAATGTATAATGGTGGTTATACATTTTGACTCAATGATATTCTTAATAAAATCAAAATCACTTAAATATCCTTTATAAATATGTAAATTCATTCCATCGAGTCGACTGATATTTGCAAAAGGAGGCTCAATAATATGTACACTCCATTCACCACTATTGAATCTTAACAATTCTTTAATTAAATTAGATCCTATAAAACCAGCACCACCTATGAAAAGTATATTTTGAGACATCTCAACCGATCTTTAATATATTCAATAGCAATTGAAGTCATTAACGACAACAGAAGTAACACCATGAATGCTAATAATGGATTTGAAACAAAAATAAAAATGTTCTTACAATAATAATAGCAATAAAATGTATGTACCAACCACATATTAACAGAGTGCTTCCCTAAGAAACAAAACATCTTTGAAAAAAAAGGACGAACAGTAAAATATGAAAAACCAAGAAACCAAAAAAAGAAAGCTAGAAAATTAGCGTCTCCGAATTTTTTACTAATGACTATTGCCGATATAAAACAAATAAGTCCTCGAATTAGATTAGGGCTAACAATTTTGCTTAATAAAACATCTGCCTTCTCAAATAAACCATACTTACATGTGATATAACTTAAAAGAAAAACCGAAAAATAAATTCTTAAACCAAGAAGTGTCGTTCCAAAATCAAACTTTTTAATTATTACAGACAATATCAACAATATACATAGAATAACAAAAAGTTGTTGTTTATCTTTTATCAAAGAAAGAAGTGTAGAGATAACAATCAACTGCACATAAAGAGAAAAAAAACACCACTCGTGATTATATGAACTACTGATAAAAAATAAGTTTTCAAAAAATTCTTTTAATTCAAACTTATATACTCCCAAGCAAAAACCTATAGGTATAAAAATAAAAAAGACAAAACAGAACGACAACCATAGCTTTACTATCCGATCTGTACCATCCTTTAAACTCAATGGTTTTATTGCCAATCCATATCCACTTATAAAGACGTATAGTCCAACAATAATACCAAATTCCTGTCCTAATCTAACTAAATAATCAGTATTAAAAACATTGTCCAACCTATCGGGAAAAGCAAATAGATGATGTATAAACATTATCAAAATGCATATACCCTTTGCCTCCTTCGATTTTAGTTTGGTAAAAAGAGTTGACTCTGACATTAGGTAAATCTAACGATGTAATTGTCGATTAAGTTGGACTGCAAATCTCATTATTGTATAATCAGACGACGTGTTTCTCACTTCATGAGAAATAAAATAATCATAGTTTCTTGGAGAAACACCAAAAGCAGCATCTCCACGACTATGTTTAGCCTCATAAGCATCATACGCCTTACTCCAATAATGATTTACCTGAATATCAAAATCATTGCCATTCGCTCTATGGATTCCATATTTTACAAACTTTCCAAATATGTTTATCGGAGGGATATGTAAGCCCAAAAACTTCACAGAGAGATCATGCATCATTCCTAATGGAAAACCACTTATCTCATATTGAGTATTATAAAACAGCTTACCCACATTATATAATTTTGGCCAAGAAACCGTATACTGTTCGGTTACTGTTTTATTATAATCATGATGCATTTTGCCTGATGTTCCAAACATCTTCCAATATATTAGGACAACCGGATAATTTGCATACTTTTGAATCCATACTTTCAATGAAGTTACGAGCTTAGGACAAATAAATTCATCTAAATCAAGAAAAGAAACCCATCTTGTCTCTTTTCGATAGGTATTATAAAAATGTTTATAAGAAGAAATTTGACCTGGATTTTCAGGCCATTCCGTCAGTGTCACTTTTCCACAATCGATATATGGTTTCAAAACATCCAGATAATCATCCTCCGAATTATTATTATATAAATAAAAATGGTCTATTCCTAACATCAAATGGAACTCCAACCATTCTTTCAAAAATGGTGCTTCATTCTTAAAGATAGCACAAATACTGATTTCATATTTACGAGATTCTGCTTTTTTTGCAAACAAAAAAAACAACAATTTATAAAACCAGTCATATAAAACACTAACACAACTCCTTATACGATATTTGACGTCTTTTTCTATAGGTTGTCTATAGCAAAAATTGTCATCTTCAACAACTTTGTCGGTCAGATATGTACTATTTATTAACTCCATCTAATGCCTTTATAAGATATTCTCTTGATTCTTCACGAAGTGTCTTTATTCTTTTATGAACCTCATCATAATTAATCGGTTGACTCCACACATCTATATTATCCATCAAATCCTTAGGATTACTATAAAAACGATCCTCAAGACCTAACTTTTTCAACAAATCTATCATACGTCCTTCACCTCCATGGTAAGACGGTGCGACTACAAATTGTTTTCTGAACAAGATGCAGAACACACTGCAATGGAAAGAATCTGTGAAAATCAAATCCGCTGTATTTAAGATACCTAACCAATCCTGAATCTTGCAAACAGGATTGAATGGAATGTCTTTTATCTCTATCAAGCATCTGTCCATTCGGATGTCCAGTTTTTTTCGTGTTGCAATTTCACGGACAACATCCATCCATATATCATTAATTATGAATTTATCAACGAATAAAGCCCCAGACGCATTCTGTTTTGATTCAGACAATAATTCATTATAATCGTCTATTAAGAATGTAGGATCCAAGACCTGCTTTGGAACCAGTCCGAAATTATTTCTGCAAATGTTCACAGCCATTTCATTTCGAACTAAAATACTGTCAAATCTGTCTAACATTTCCTTGACATGTCTCTTTTGTTTTGACTCAAATATGTAATTTGAATCACCTCCCATGCAAGCAGCATAAGCAATACGCTTGTGACCTGTTTTCACGAAATCAAGGAAAAAAATAGGATACTGATCCAAACAAATGTTCACATTCCAAACCTGGTCACTTCCGACAACGAAAGCATCCGCATCCGGATAATTATTTTTAAGCTCTTCTACAGTGAAATACTCCCTGGTCAAATTAGGCATATACTTTGCTCGGAACTCATCAAAAAGTTTCATATTCTGATCCGAATACTCCTTTTCTTTCTGACTTTGCTCAGGAGTCTGCTGATACCTAATTTCATAGTCTTTAAGACTTTGCACATTCGATGGCACCATCATTCTGTGAATCTTCTTAAAAACTTTTTTAGGCAAACCTAGAATTCTACGATAAAGTGGTTTTCTCTCATTTTTGCAAGATAGGCCTGTCAACGGAACATTCAGAATTATAGTTTCATGCCCCAAACTTCTTATGTACTTGTTTAGAGCATAACACTGTAAAGTAGCACCATAATTATTAGTGCGTGCATATGTCAGTATCCCTATCTTCATTATTTTATTATTTTTTTTATCTTTCTTAAAATACGAATAATAACATTCTGCATATATAATACATTTTTCATAACACCATCCAAAAACACATCCACATTTCGCTTAAAACCGATATACCCATATTTAGACATAGTATATTCAAAACCTTTTTCTGAATATATCCGTTCAAACTCCATACGTTCAGGATGTAATATAGTTGGATGTTGAAGGTTAGGTTGCATACAATCTTTCAAATTCGCCGGCACCACAACAATTTCATCAACGACAGATTCAAACAAAGACTTTCCTTTCGCCGTATTTAACAAAACCAAAGAAATTCCTTTGTCATCAGAATTTATATTCTGATCAGTCTTTTCCCAACCCCAAAAATCAGCCAACGTAATATCACTTGGTCTATGTATATTGCAAAAATGGCAATTACCACATGATTGTCTTAAAGCTATATGTTGATAAAACATATGAGAAAAAGGATAGGCATATGGAGTATAATAAGTATCACCAAACATAAACGATTCTTTATGAGCTGCCCACCCAAATCTTTTTTTATCTCTAAAATTTACTGAAGAAATCTTTTTTCCATTCTTTTCTAGGTATTTCAAATAATCATGCCATAAATTTGGACCAGGAACACCATGGCAAACAATATCAATAAGAAAAAGATTTTCTCTCAATTTATCACCAATATAAGAAGCCAAGGCCGAAGTTTGACACGGAGTGCCTGAAAACATAACTAACTTTCCTGCCTTTAGATCATTCTTAATTTGATGAAATATTCCCCTCAAATCACTCTGAACATATTTGCTTCCCTTAAACTCATCTCTTTGAAGTTTTGTTTCGGCTCTTTTATGAACAACATCAAATTCCTTTGTATAACCAGCACCATAAACAACCCCTTTATGTTCTAAGATTCTATCAGAAAATGCTATAAAAGCAGCACCACTACGAGAAGTATCTACTTCAAAACTATTCTTATGTCTAACACCAAAAGCTTCTGGCTCCTTAAAATTTAATGATATATCATAATTATCATTAAAAGTACACACACTATCACATAATCCGCAGTCCACACATTTTGACATATCTGTTTTAGGATACAAAAAACCTAAATTGTCAGGACACATGGATATTGCATTATGTGTACAAATAGAAGCACAAGCTGTACAACCACAACATTTAGAGGGATCTATCACGTTAATCATCTTATACCTCTTACTTTAAATAATCTTTGTAGTTTATTTTTTATGAGTAAACGTTCTGTATCCTTACAACCAACAAAAAACACAATAAAACAAGAAGATATCATCGAAATAAGTATGATAAAAAGAGACTTTAACATAATATACTCTGGATTCCAACATTCTTTACAAAGCATAGTTATCATTAAAGAAAGGAATGTAACAGATATAACGTTAAAATAGACCTCCTTTAAAAATTTCATTATATTAAGCCCTATCATAGATCTTAAAAGAATAAGTCTAAACAACAAACATAGTTGAGAAGTAAAAATCGAAACAATCAACGTAATCTCTACATCAAAGCCCAAACATAAAAACACGTATGATAATGGAAGATTAAGCATTTGTATACCACCTACAATTAACTGATAATTTCTTATATTTCCAGTTGCCAACATTGCGGTTATCAACGTATTTGAAATAGAATCTGATAAAGACAATATAAGTATCAACCTTACTAAATTAACCGTATGTTCAGGAACATCTTTTAACCATAAGTCTAATATCAAAGAAGATTCTATTATAATGGGAAATGATATTATCCATAGCATATAATATGCCAATCTTGCCCCTTTGAATACCAACGTCATCATATATTCTTTATCTCCTGAAGCATACGACTTAGTAATCTGAGGATTAAGTGCAATCATAAAGTTCTGTGTAAAACCAGTAACAGCTATATTTACTTTTTGGGCAATAGCTAATGCACTATTAAGCAATGGACCAAAAAACAAATTGATAATAATACTATTTCCATGATCTCGTAAAATAGTACTGCATGCCCCTATTGTATTCCATCCTGCGAAACCAAACATTTTCTTAAGCAAATCGAAATCAAAAATGAATTTATAGTCGCATTCTTCAAAATGTCGCTTACAATACGAACAATAAACAAATCGAACTAGGAGAGCCAAAAGGCATAACATCAATCCATAAAAAACTAATTTGTCAAATGGATTAAAATCAATAAGAATAGCAATGGTTAAACCTCCTACTCCCTCCAATATACTTATATAAGCAAATGCAGACATCTTTTCATGCGCAATAATCACTGCATTATATGGCACACTTATCAGATTTACTACAAAAGTCAATATCGAAAATTGAAAACAAACATTCGCTGCAAAAAGCCTGTTCTCTGGAATTACCAGCTGAGTATTGACAAACCACAACCCTACAGTCTCTGCCAAGATAATTACTAAAACACTTAATAAAATTTGTATGGATACTGAGGACGAAAAAACTTTATTTAATTTATTTTTATCCCCTTTGCCTAATTCAAAAGTCAAGAAACGGCTTATAGCTGAAGACAAAGACGCACTAACCATTGAAAACATCGCAACCACACCGCCAACTACATTATAAACACCGTAGTCTACTTCCCCGAGTGAATTTAGAATCACACGAGAAGTGTAGAGACTAATAACCATTAGAAGAAGCATTCTCAAATAGAGAAACATCGTATTTTTGGCGATTCTCTTACTATTGGAAACATTGTCTTTATGCTCTTCTTCAAATCTCGTAGAATCACATTCCTTTTCCTCTGCCTCTATTATTGGTTTATTCTCTTTGTTTTCTACAGGTTGTAAATCCATGTTCATTAACTTACAGACTTCAATTCTTTTCCACACTCTTCACTAAAACTCCATAAAACTGCAATTCCTCTTTATCGAGTCTCAGAAAATTTGGAAATTACTTTCTACAAATCTGATAAACAAAAAATTATTAGGTGTGAATATCGCTAACATCGAAAAATGTGTCAATTTTCTTTAGGTAGTCCATCTCCACTTCTTCACAATCTTCCATCCACTTCTTCCCTATTCCAAATTCCCTTCACATCATAAACCACACTGTTGGAATTCTTCTTTAAGCTGGAGACTGTGATGCTCTTAAACTCATCATGTGCTACTGCTAGCACAATCACGTCAAATTTATCATCCGGAACCTCTTTTCTCAGAGATATGCCATATATTGACTTAACTTTATCCGCATCCGCATATGGATCACAAACGGTGATGTTGGATGTGTATTCTGTTAATGTATGGTATATGTCTGCCACTTTTGTATTGCGTATGTCTGGACAGTTTTCCTTAAATGTAAAGCCTAAAATGAGGACACTCGCGTCTTTCACAAGCACTCCCTTCTTATTCATACATTTAACAACCTGATTGGCAACATAATCACCCATGCCATCGTTGAGTTTCCTTGCATCGTACATCACACGAGGTAAAACTCCATAAACTTGGGCTTTCTGTATCAAATAATATGGGTCGACGCTGATACAATGCCCGCCAACAAGCCCTGGACTCAACTTAATGAAATTCCATTTAGTCGACGCCGCGTCTATCACATCATGTGTGTCTATTCCCATTGCGTCGCATATCTTCGCCAATTCATTGAAGAATGCGATGTTGACATCACGCTGGGTGTTTTCTATTATCTTGGAAGCCTCAGCAACCTTTATGCTTGGTGCTTTGTGGGTGCCGTTTACCAGCACTGTGTTGTATATTCCGTCTACAATATCAGCAATTTCAGGAGTTGATCCAGAAGTCACTTTTATAATTGTTTCGACAGTATGTTTCTTATCTCCAGGATTGATTCTTTCCGGCGAATATCCAGCAAAAAAATCAACGTTATATTTCAATCCGCTTACTTCTTCCACAATAGGAATACATTCTTCCTCTGTCATTCCAGGGTAGACGGTAGACTCATACACTACGATATCTCCTTTCCCTATCACTCGCCCGATTACCCTGCTCGCCTCTTGCAATGGTTTTAAATCAGGACGATTGTTCTCATCGATTGGAGTTGGCACGGCTACAATGTAGAAATTACAATCCGTAATCTCGTTTTCTTCTGTAGTGCACCTAAATCCATGATTTCTGATTGCGTCTTCAAGAAGTTGTTTGTCGACTTCTTTTGTAGTATCCTCGCAATTCATCAATGCATCTACCCTTCTCTTATCGACATCAAACCCAATTGTTTCAAATTTTGTCGAAAAAAGACGTGCAAGTGGCAGGCCCACATAACCTAGCCCAATGACACATATTCTATAACGCTTCGTGAAATTCAACTCAACAGACAATTATTGATTATTTTAGACGCATAAAGCTGATGCTCAAAATTTTACAAAAATATTGAGCTGACAATATAACATACTAAAATCAAAGAGAATTGTATCTTTTACTTTACAAAAAATAAAAATTCGTCTAAGAAAGGACCGAAAATCACTGCAAAGGTAATCAAAAAAAACGTTTGAGACAAACAAATGTGAAAAAATGGCACAGTCAACCATAAGCTCCACTTTTGCAACGTACAATACCAGACTGTAATAAAATCAGCTTCTCAATTTTGACAAATAAAAAGCTAGATTTCACTTCAAAATCCAGCCTTTTTATTATTGTCAGCAAATATATATTGTATCCGTTCTGTTACAATATAATCAAACACTTATTTTGTATACTATCTTTCAATATCATCCAAAGAGAGTCTATCCCCTTTCTTCATATTGCCAACTACCTTTTTACCAATAATATCATTTAGATATTTAGGATGAAGTCCATAGCAAGGTCTTACTGAACGAACATTCTTTTCTGTTATCACATCACCTTCATTCATGTCTTCGGCCACATAGAGAGAACGGGAAAACTGACGTCCTTTTATCTGAGATGGATCTGTTTGATACGAAACCACACCAAGTGATTTTTCTACATTACGTATGCTTGTCACCATTGATTTGAATTCTTCTACAGTCATAGAAAATGCTGCGTCAGGACCGCCAATCGATCTATCAAGAATAAAGTGTTTTTCTATCATCTCCGCACCCAAAGCCACTGCTGCGAGAGCCACATCGGCGCCCATTGTATGATCAGAAAGACCGACCTTTACACCAAAACGTTCTTTCATATCAAGCATTGTTCGAAGATTGACACTTTCTAATGGAGCCGGATAAGCAGACACACAATGCAGAAGTGTAACATCATAATTACCCACCTCATGGCAAACTTTGATAGCAAGTTCGATGTCCTCAAGTGTAGCCACGCCAGTCGAAATTACCATTGGTTTGCCTTTACTCGCGGCATAACGTATTAAATTAACATCTGTTATCTCAAAACTTGCGATCTTCATAATAGGATTGCCTAAATCATTGAGGAAATCAACGGCAGTGTTATCAAAAGGAGTAGAAAAGCATACTAGTCCACACTTCTTAGCCTCATCAAATATAGCTTTGTGCCACTCCCAAGGAGTATAAGCTTCTTTATATAAATCATACAGTTTCGTATTATCCCAAAGAGTACCACCACCTACGACAAAATCTTCTCTGTCACAGTCTAATGTAATAGTGTCAGCTGTATATGTTTGGATTTTTACCGCATCTACACCAGTCTCTGCGATTGCACAAACTGATTCTAACGCAGTCTCCAGTTTATGTCCATGATTTGCAGATAGTTCTGCAACGATAAATGTTTTACCCTTCATATATATCGTTCAAAGTAGTAATACTTTTCGTCTTCTTGATATACCTTATATCCAACCTTCAAATGATATTGATAGGAAGACGGATTGGATTTCAAGACTTCTGCAAACAATCGGTGGACACCTCTTTTTCTTATGTAGCTATCCATTAGATACTCAATTGTTTTGCCATAGCCTTTATTATGAAAAATCGGATTAATATATAATCCATGTTCAGCAGAGTCGCCATCTTTAATATCTACAAAATCATAAGAGCCAACAAGCTCATCCTCCTTAAAAATAGAATAATAAAGTTTTGTTTTATTGTTTTTAAGAGACTCCACAAACTTCAAGTGAGACTCGAACGGGAATGGATCCGGCTGAGTCATGCACTTTCGTATTTCCGGAAGATTGCGCACCTCCCAGACTTTACGACTTTCTTCAAGACTCATATCTGTATAATTGACAATACGAAGATCGATTGACTTAAATGCGTATAAAAGATTAAGTCTGGCATTGTGAATATCAATTTTATTCATTGAAGACTTTGGCTTCGCAAAACATTCCCTGAAGTCCGTTTCCCTCAAATCTCCCAATGGTGTGATAAGATTGTTTTTACAAAGACCATCATAGAAATCGAACTGATTATCAATATAGAAGCCTGCTAACACTTCGCACCCGCAAGCCAATGCTTCATAGCAAACAGAACTTGCAGAACAAAGGACGTACTCTGCACTTGAATACTGTGCTGCCATTTCGTCTGCTGTCAAAGACGACAGAACCGTAACCTTTCCACAATCAAGCAAAGCTTCCTTACTTGCATAAAGATCTCCAACAATCGCAGTAATCTGATTCACATCATCACGTAAGGACAATGCTATAACCGCTTTTTCTGTAAGATTTTGTGGATCTGAGCCACCGAAACAAACCACCCATTTTCCATCCGACTTTGAAAGACAAGGTGCAGGAGACAAAAATGGGCCACGTAAAAGAGCATAAGAAGGGCCCAAACAGAATTTTGTAAAAGGCTCCACATCATACATGTCCGGCGTTGCGTTTCCATGATTTATTATCATATCCACATGAAAATGACGATCATGCACATCATCTATATGTACTAACTTACACCCTTTGGCCTTTATCCGCTTATGATATTCGGAAGTATAAAAGTAATTGTCAAGAACAACAATTTCTTCACCTGTGACATAATCAAGAAACTTATCGAACTTTCTGTTGTCAGAAGGCAAAGAAACAATAGGACATACATTATCAGCCGCCTTCAACTGAAATGAAGTTGGCGACTGAGTAAAAAATGTACAATCAAAATCTTTTTTAAGAATATCAGCAAGTGCAAGAGTTCGTATAAAATGGCCATATCCAATAGTCGCGCCTGCATCTGCACGGAAGAAGATTTTACGTTTCGACATTATCCCTTTGTGAGTTTAAATTTCATTTCTGCTAATTGCCAATCCGTCAATGTGTCAAGATCCTGTACCTCAAGTTCAGAAAGGACAATGCCAGCCGTATTTGATCCCCATAGACTATTCGTTTTTTTGAAATCATCAATCATACAAATATAAAATTGACCTGCATCATGATATGTCTTTTCTAAATCCTGCGAACGAGACCTTAAATATTCGGGCTGAAGCATAGATATTTTATCGTCCACTATATGCAGTGCTCGTTGAATAGGATAAGAGTACTCAACACATGTAAACACAGAATAGATATCGTTTTTTATCATAGAATAAGCCTCCTTAAGACGGACTGCACTAACAAAAGGAGCTGTACTGTACAGACAAGTGAACGTATCAAATTGTTTTCCTTCCTTTTCATAACAATTAAGAACCTCATTTACCACATCGGCTGTTGTAGCATAATCATTGGCTGTTGCCTCACTGCGAAGGAAAGGCACACTTGCTCCATATTGTTTTGCAACAATAGCGATTTCTTCATCATCAGTAGAGACCATAACCTCTTCATACATGCCAGACTGTAGTGCAGCCTCAATTGAGTAGGCAATTATAGGTTTGCCAAGGAAATCCTTGATATTTTTACGAGGAATACGCTTAGAGCCACCTCTTGCAGGTATAATACACAAGTTCTTCATCTTATTTGCATATATTCTTTAACCTTATCAATCACATACTCCTGTTGCTCTGACGTAAGTGTCGGAAACATCGGAAGTGCAAGACAATGTTTATAGTATTCCTCAACGACAGGCAAATCACCTTCCTTATTACCAAATTGCTTGTAATAGGGCATAAGATTAAGAGGATAATAAAGCACCTGAGCGAAAATTTTGTTCTCACGCAGAAAGTTGTAAAGGCCAAGTCTATCGTCTACCTGAATGATATACAAATGGTATGCGTGATAAACATCAGACGCTTCATAAGGGGTCTTAATAGCCTTAATGTCCTTGAACGCATCATTATACCTGCGAACTAACTCACGACGTATCTCCACATTCTTACGTGCAACTTTAAGTTGGCTTGTACCTAAAGCTGCCTGTATGTCCGTAATACGATAATTATAGCCTAATTCCTGCATTTCATAGTACCAAAGTCCATCCTGACGTTCAAGTTTTTCCGCATCACGTGTTATACCATGAGTGCGATAGAGTGCCATTTTTTCTTTGAGACTGTCGTTCTGCGTACAAGCGATACCTCCTTCTCCAGTAGTGATATGCTTAACCGGATGAAAAGAGAACACCGTAATATCCGAATACTTACCGCACCCTGCATATACCTTATCCCCTGAAGAATCAACAAAATAAGCACCTGGAGCATGACAAGCATCTTCTAGAATCCACATGCCATACTCATCTGCAATCTTGCGAAACTCTTCCATATTGTGAGGATAACCAGCAAAGTCAACAAGCACCATTCCCTTGTATGTGCCTTTCGGAGATGCTGCAAGCGTTTCTTTTAATTTGTCAATGTCAAGAAGATATGTCTTAGGATCAATGTCAACAAACTTAACATTACCGCCACAGAAACGAATACAATTTGCAGAAGACGCAAATGTCAAAGGTGTACAAATGACATTATCTCCCGGCTTTACTCCAAGAGCCATCGCAGCTATATGAAGAGCTCCTGTAGCATTACATACAGCGACTGCATGCTTTGAATTTACATATTCACAAAATGCATTCTCAAATTCTGCAATTCGAGGTCCACATGTCAAATAGTCAGACTTTAGAGCATCTACCACCGCTCGAATGTCATCATCAGAAATGAACTGACGTCCATATGATATAGGAAGCTTTAACATAAACAAAGACCCTTTTTACTTAACCACAAAATTTGGATCAACACATTCTCTGATTTTCTCACGCATCGTCTCTGGCGTTTCCCAGAGTTCATTAATATCAGATGAATAATGGAAACCAAAAGGAACCGGTTTAGCGTTATGATGTTTGATGAAGTCTTCTTTCTGCCAACAATAAGAAACAGATGGAAGGATTGCATAATACTTGCCAAGATCAATAGTGTCAAGAGCATCTGTTACCGTGATCATTTCTTCATGAAGTTTCTCTCCTGGTCGTATACCTACCTCAACCTGTTTCATGTTTGGAGCAATAGCAGTTGCAACATCACAAATTCGGTAAGAAGGGATCTTTGGAATGAAGATTTCTCCTCCAAGATGATTCTTAAGGGCGAACATAACAAGCTGAACTCCATCCTCTAGAGATATATTGAAGCGAGTCATTCGCATATCAGTTATAGGAAGATATTCGGCTCCCTCATCTCGTTTTTTTATGAAAAAAGGGATAACCGATCCTCGAGAACCCATCACATTACCATAACGAACCACCGAGAATCGAACATCACGAGCTCCTTTTATATTGTTAGCCGCTGTGAATAGTTTGTCAGAAGTCAACTTGGTCGCACCATATAGGTTGATTGGAGCACACGCCTTATCTGTAGAGAGAGCCACAATGTCATGTACATTATTAGCTATGGCAGCATTAATAACATTCACAGCACCGTCAACGTTAGTCTTAATACATTCGCGAGGATTGTATTCTGCAGTATCAACCTGCTTAATCGCCGCAGCATGAATAATAACATCCACGCCAGCACAAATCGACATGAGACGTTCCCCATCGCGAACATCCCCTATAATATAACGCATCTGAGGATATTGTTTCTCTGACCAAATCTGCTTCATATCATACTGCTTCAACTCGCCACGAGAGAAGACGATAATCTTCTTCACGTTAGGATAATCACGCAGGATAACCTCAACAAATTTCTTACCGAAGCTGCCTGAACCACCGGTAATCAAAACTACTTTGCCGTTTAGCATAATTGAACAATTTAAATTATATAGTTATAATTCTTTCTAATTCATTAATTTTCCTCTTACTTAAACCTGCTTACAAAATATCTGTAAACGCACCATTCTCTACATTTTGAAATTTGCTTTTACAAAAAGAAAAAACAGTCGTCTACACAAAATTAGGGGCAGAATTTATTCTTAATTACAGCCGATGCTTCTTTCTACCAAACCTGCAGAAATATTAAGTTATGTAGTCACGATTTTTTGCCAGTCACACTAAATAAAAAAACAAATATTTTAGATGTATAATTCTAGCACTCAAACCAATACAAAAATAACAAGTCGGCTACACAGCATGCTTAATAGAAAGCAAAAAACATCTTTATCATGCAAAAAAAAAGAATTTCTGTCTAACTACCAGACAAAATTGACATAAAGGTAATAAAAAAGCCCGTTAGAGACAAAAAAATGCAAAAAAATGTCTATTTTCGCACACGTAAAAAAATAACAAAATGGCACAAAATTCAAAGGCACCATACAATTCCGGACTTAATTGGTTCAGAGTCAATTTGACAAAGAGAAAGGAATTAGCAGCCTTTAGAAACATCATAATAGACAAAATCACCGATTTCAACAAAAAAGAAGACGCCGACTGTGACGAATACACAGACGTCGACTGCATAAGACGTCGTTACCTTTTCCCTTCAAACTCCAGCAATGTCAACGGCTACTACGAATCCATCATGAGCAATATAAAATTCTCATGCTGGGTGAAATGTGCTGAAAATGAATTGTTGGAAATACTCGACGATCTAAACAGCAGCCAAATCACAGCTGACGCATCACGCAAAAGCAACAGCGGTGTCATACGTGTGGTGAGCGAGACTGAAGTTAACACTTTGGGATGGATCATCAACAACGTTCCACAAAATCTTTTCAGGGCAAACACAATTCCAACGGAGACAAAACCCGCGACTCTTTGCGTCCCCGGCGGAGTGGTGATAGAAGGCGAGCTCAGCAAAATGCGTGGCAATGTAAACACAGACAAGTTCTTCTTCTCTGTGCTGGGCACCAATCTTTTCATGGTGATAAACAAAGGTGATGCGGATGAGGTGGTAGACATCTCACAAGAAATCGAGAATGCCAAGAAAGCCAACGACAATGACAAAGCCAACAAAGCAAGACATTGGATGGTGCTCAGAGCATCACGTGGATCTGAGCAATCTTTGGAAAAAAGTCTGGAACTTTGGAAAGAGCACAACGAATCGGACATCTGCTTCGAGACCTATCTGCCAACATATATAAAAGACATAAAGAGATGCGGCAATATAATCGGACAAAGGAAAGCTCTGTTCTGCCCTGGATATTTGTTCATCCACACTTCCATCTCTGAAATTCTCCGTATTGAGTCAGACAGACTGTGGGACGGCCCTACCATCTCTAGATTTCTGGTTCGCCAATCGATGAGAAAAAACAACAACGAAAGCCAGGCTCTGAGAATTTCTGATGCTGAAATGGCCGACTTCAAATTCGCCGTCAACTCCAACCTCACCAACATCGTCCTCGATGCGGAAGACTATGTCGACAATGAGCTTGTGAGATACTATAATCCCAACAGTCCATTCAACCAAAAGATCGGCAGAGTGCTGCACAAAGGCGACTGCCTATATCTTTCTTTCCTTCCTCTTGGAGGAATCATGAATTTCACAAAAGCCATAAAAATTGAGAGTTCGCAGATAAGAAAACTGTCTAGCAAAGAGCTTGCTGAACTAAACAGGCAATAATGCGTTTTTTCAACTATTTGAAATTCATCTTGATAAGCAAAAAAGTGATTTTTCACCATAAAAAAACTGCAGAATGCTTTGGCAGAACCAAGAAAAGCACATATCTTTGCAGTGCAAATGCGGAAGTAGCTCAGTTGATAGAGCAATAGCCTTCCAAGCTGTGGGTCGCGGGTTTGAGCCCCGTCTTCCGCTCTAATGAAAAAGAACCTCAGACTCTGTTTGAGGTTCTTTTTTGTTTAGAAAGGATTTTTTACTACAATTATACATTATGAACCAGAACTTCTATTACCATGAAACAGCAGTCCTTGACGACGGTTGCAACGTCGGCGAAGGAAGCAAGATATGGCATTTTTCTCATTTGATGGCAGGTAGCACAATCGGCAAGAATTGCAATATCGGTCAAAATGTTTACGTCGCTGCCACAGCCGTGCTTGGGGATGGTGTAAAGGTGCAGAACAACGTTTCAATCTACGACGGTGTGGTTTGCAAAGACAATGTGTTCATAGGGCCGTCAGTGGTGTTCACCAACGTCATCAACCCACGTGCTTTCATCAGCAGAAAAGAGGAATACAAAGAGACGATTGTAGAGGAAGGTGCAAGCATCGGAGCCAATGCCACTATTGTCTGCGGCAACAAAATCGGAAAATATGCTTTCGTCGGAGCTGGTAGTGTTGTCACTCATGATGTAATGGATTTCGAATTGGTCGCAGGCGTTCCTGCCGCCCACATTGGATGGGTCAGCAAAGAGGGCTACCGTCTGGAATTCAACCGCTATGGCATCGCTTTCTGCCACGAGTCGAAAGAGACTTACACCTTAAAAGGCGGTCAAGTATCCATATTGCAAAAATCAGACAATAATGACAACAAATAAAGATGTGAAGTTTGCAGTTGTCGGACAAGGACATATCGGCAAGCGTCACGCTGAAATGATCAGACGTGAAGCGGGAGCCTCCCTCGTCGGCATTTGCGACATTCTACCCAAAGAAGAGCTAAACCTTCCTGTGGACGATGCCCCATTCTATTCATCATTTGATGAGATGATTTCCTCTGGCATCGACGCGGACGTCATAAACATATGTGTGCCAAACGGATTACACGCAATTTACGCTACCAAATCTCTTCTTGCCGGATACAACGTGGTGATTGAAAAACCAATCGCATTGTCTACAGCCGAAACCCAAATGATAAAAGACGCTGCCAAGAAAAGCGGCAAACGTGTGTTCTGTGTCATGCAGAACAGATATTCCCCACCATCAGTGTGGCTGAAGGAGACTATCGAGCAGAAGCGTCTTGGCAAAATATTCATGGTACAGCTGTGCTGCTATTGGAATCGCGATGAACGATATTACAAACCGGGCAACTGGCACGGCACCGCCGACCTTGACGGAGGAACACTCTTCACTCAATTCTCCCACTTCATCGACATCATGTACTGGCTGTTCGGCGACATCAAGAACATCAAAGGAAACTTCGCTGATTTCACACACCAGAAACTGACAGCTTTCGAAGACAGCGGTTTTGTATCTTTTGATTTTGTCGACGGTGGAATGGGCACATTGTGCTACAGTTCAGCTGTTTGGAACAAGAATCTTGAGAGCAGCATCACGATTATCGGAGAGAAAGGCACAATCAAGGTGGCTGGTCAATATATGAACGAGGTGGTGTATTGCGACATCGATGGCTATGTGATGCCGGAACTAGCACCGTCTAACCCGCCTAACGACTACGGTCCATACAAGGGATCCGCTCAAAACCACCACTACGTGATCCGCAACGTCGTCGACACGCTCACACATGGAGCCAATCCAACGACAACCCTTGCGGAAGGTTCAAAAGTAGTCGAGATAATCGAGAAAATTTACAAATGCCGCGACGAACACTGGAAAAAAGCATAACATCAATAGGGACAGGCATTGAGTCTGTCCCGTTTTTATACCTAGATAACCGATTTAGAGATTCTTAATCATATCTAACTATCAAACATGAAAATAAACTTTTCCCCCACTAAAATCTATCTGCCATTCGTATTTCTTTTAGCAAGTTGCAATGGTTCAGATTCCCCAAAAGACAAAACTCTTATCGATACAGTCATAAATGAAGCAATCGTCGCTCCTGCAGAATCTGTCTTTTCTAAGACAACTGTAGACACATTTTCTAAGAGAGAAGATAAAAATCCTAGTGTCACCAACCCTTGGGATTTGTCTGATGGAGAGATAATAACTGATTATGGAGATTACGGGGTTGGCGAACGATGTAAAGTTTCATACGCAAAAGACACAATATATTGTGATTCCGACATGCCTGAATACTACAAAGAATATCTACAATCCTATCATGCTGAAATTCAAGATTTCGCTTCTGAAAACCGAGATTTCGCTCTAATCTATATAGATTCTGACACAATACCAGAATTGATACTGGAAGGTGATTGGGTTAATGGGCAGTTGATTTTATCCAAGCAAAAAGACTCCATTGTTTCTCTTCAAACATGGAGAGAGGGTTTTTCTTATATAGAGAGGACAGGATTGTGTGGATTTGCGTATGGAAGACAGGGAAGTTTTTGGGATCAATACTTCAAATTAGAGAATGGTGGTTTTAGAAACTTCATTGATTTTATTGGCGAGGATTATGGTTATTTTGATGAAAGTAAAGAAGGATTAGCAAAGGGAAGACTATTATATAATGGCAAACGCATAGATTGTAACAAGCTCAATGAAATTCTTCAGAAAGAATACTTTGACAAAGGGAATGTGATCACTACAAACATAATCAAATTCAAAAAGAGCAATCAACCAGCCCATTGAGCAGTCACAACAATTTTACACAATCAAACCTAACCGACACAAAGATTAGCAACGCGTTCCATCTTATTGAGACACTAGAGTTTTGTTATTATAAGTTAAAAAGGTGAATTAATCCGACGTTTATCACATACCAATCTGCTTTAAAATGACTACATTTGCATAAGTTTTGTAGTAGTGATGATGACAAAAAAAATTTATACTTATATAATCTTACTGCTATTATGTCTGGTTGGATATCAATCTAATCTTACAGCTCAAAGCATGTACACCTATAGTGGAATCGTGACCGACTCCACAAGTGCGGAAAGCGTGCCATACGCAAGTGTGTTCGTGGCAGGCACAACAATCGGAACGACAACAGACAGCGAGGGCCGTTTCTCACTGAAAAGCGAGACTCCTCTTCAGACCATCACTTTCGCATTCATCGGATATAAAGACAAGACGATAAAAGTACGCCACGAAGGTCTGGTCGGCAACATCAGATTGGTTCCCGACAATATGCTCCAAGAAGTGGTGGTGAAAAGACAACGTGTGCACTACCGCAGAAAAAACAATCCTGCCGTCACCCTTGTCAAACGAATGCTTGAAAAGAAAGATTCACTCGACCCACGCAACGCAGACTATTTCCACAACCGATGCTACACAAAGCAGACATTGGGAATGACAAACGTCGACGATATGATTGAGCGACGCAGGGCGAGAGGCAAAGACGTGAGTGCATTGGAATCATCGACTGACACTTCCGAGGCTACGGGTGCCGTATATATTCCACTGTTCATAGAGGAACAGATCTCAGACAACACTCACACAGGAAAGAGAAAAGTGCAGAATGACGTGATTGACGCCAAAAGCACCACAATCATTGAGGTGATTCCAGAAGAGGCTTTCTCAACTCTGATGGCAGACGCAGCACAGGAAATCAACATCTACGACAATGATTTCCGTCTGCTGTTCACCGACTTCACGTCGCCAATAGCTAAATACGGCACCGCATACTACCACTACTACATCACTGACACAATCAAAAACTACAACGACGAAGGCAGAGACTACATCAAAGTAAACTTTTCACCGTCGCTAAAGGAAAATTTCGGTTTTGTAGGATATATGCTCGTGGCAAAAGACAGCACATACGGAGTGCGACACATTGACATGAAACTCACTGAAAACTCACGAATCAATTTTGTACAGGCGATGAGAATCTGGCAAGACTTCGAGGAATCGGAGAAGGGATTCTGGACTCTGAAAAAAAGCACACTCGCCATGGAGGGAAATCCACTAGAGAGTGCACAAAGAATAAAAGGATTGTTCGCCAAAATAGAACGATACTACTCCCCTACCGAATTCGAGAAGAGTGAAATCACAGCGACAGAAAACATCGGAAACGACTGGGAATCTTTGATGCCTGACGGAGTGCCAGAGGATGCCACTAAAAACATTGACTCACTCAAAGCCAAAGCTCAAACAAACAAGATGATGCGCTTTGCAAATTTTTCCGTCCGCACAATCCTCGACGGATATATTCCTGTGGGAGGAATCAAAAAGCCATGGCTTCACATCGGACCTATATTCAGCATCATCTCCACAAATCACCTTGAAGGTCCACGTATTCTGCTTGGTGCACAAACAGGCACTGGACTCTCACCGCGCTGGTTTGCAGGCGGATATGCCGCTTATGGATTCCGAGACGAAAAGCTCAAATACATGGGAGAGGTGGAATACTCATTTATTGACAAAGAGAAAAGCCGTTTTGAGTTTCCTCGCAAAAGCATCCGAGCAAGCTATATTTTCGACTGTGACATGCCTGGCAACCGTTTCACCAGAAGCCGTCAGGGCAACCTGTTCGGCAGTTTCAGGTGGGAGAATCCGAACCAATACGCTTATTTCCGTCGTTCGGAAATAACACACACATACGAATTCCAAAACGGCATCAGCTACTCATTGTCCGTACGCCACAACACAGAAGAGGCAGCCGACGAGCTTGAATACCGTCACAACCAATCATTGGAATTGGTCGACAATTTCAAGACCACAGATTTCAGTGTGGAGGTTTCATTCACCCCCGTGCAATACCATCAGCTCGGGCTAACCCGCTATACACTCACTAACCAGCATCCTCATATCAGCCTGACTTACAGCGGTGCTTCCGAAAAAATATGGTCGGACTACACCTACGACAGGCTGGAGCTATGCTACGACCAACGTTTCTCATTGGCCCCCGTCGGATATTTGGATGTATTTGTGAAGGGAGGCAAAGTGTTTCAGAAAGTGCCATACCCACTATTGTTTATGCCAGCCACCAACCTGTCGTATTTCGTCGGCAGCGAATCGTTCTATCTGATGAGCAATATGGAATTCATCAACGACCAATACTGCAGTGTAGAGCTAAAACATTGTCTTGACGGATGGCTGTTGTCGAGAATTCCTTTGATCAACAAGTTGAAACTACGTGAGTTCTGGTCGTTCCGTATGCTTTATGGAGGATTGTCCGACGAGAATAATCCCCGCGTCAACCCAAATGACGAAGATTTATTTGTGTTGCCAGCCAACTCAAGAGTGATGTCAGACAACCAAATTCCATACATGGAAGCAAGTGTCGGATTATACAACATACTGAAAATATTACAAGTGGAAGTTGTCCGACGAATCACATATTTGGATTTTGACGAGAACTATCCGAACGCCCATCCCAACAAATGGGGTATAAGATTCGGAACAAAAATCACATTCTAAGAAGACACGAGAAGCACCGTCTACTTTGGAAGAGATGGGCACTCAAATTTGTGTTCTTCAACAAGTATAACTTTTTTTAACAAACATTATTTGGATTTACAAACTCGCCGCACTAAATTTGGAGGAACGGGTTTAATATAATGTTTAACAATAAATTTAGGGCAGTGGAAAAATATTTATCATTATTTGCAGGAGTATTTTTGGCTGGGTTGACATCCATTTATGCCCAAACATTATCAGGAAATCTCAATGGTCACGAATATATTGATCTTGGGCTTCCAAGTGGGACGAAATGGGCGACGATGAATGTGGGGGCCGACTCTAATAACATTTTGGGCGGATATTTTGCATGGGGAGAAGTCACGACAAAAGCAGAATACGGGAAGGATGTCCAGACATACAACAAAGATGCGTCTGCATTACTTGCCGCCAGCATCATTAACGAAGATGGTTATCTGACCCCGGAATATGATGCCGCCACGAAAAATTGGGGTGAAGGATGGAGGACTCCGAAGAAAAAAGACTTCGACGAATTAATCGAGAATTGTGAATGGGAATGGGACAAAGAGAAAGTCGGCTACTATGTGAAAGGCAAAAACGGCAATAGCATATTCCTACCAGCCGCAGGAAACTATTTCGGCAATTCTCTGAAAGAAGCCGGATACGGCAGATATTGGTGCGCGTCTGTAGACGAAAGCAACACATTCCGGTCTTGGTGTCTCTGCTTCCACTCAATATCAAAGTATATGAGCAACGGAAGCTACGGACGCTATTTTGGCAGACCAATCCGTCCTGTGACAGATTAATTCAGATTTGATTAAAAGACGCGAGTCATCGCGTCTTTTTTTACATACCATTTATACTGGATTGAATGACTTTTTACTTGAATTCCGATTTTTCCTTAAACTTAAATTTGGAGCCCCATTCTTTTTTATAACTATCAAGACTACCTGCTGGAATATAAACTGTCTTGATGCTTTTTATTTTATTAAACGCTTTCCGTCCGAGACGTGGGGCTATTGGAGCTTTTGATGTGATCGTTTTCAAATTGTGGATGAGAGAGAATGCATCATCACCTATCTCCTTCAAACTCTGTGGAAGTGTGAGATTCTCAACATACAAATCAAAATAGGAAAAGGCTTTTTCGTTAATTTTTGAAATACCTTCCGTAACGACCAAGTCTGCCAATCCTTGATTGTCACGTTTAGCTTTCGCATCTCCTTTTTTCTTCATATAATAAAAGCCTGAGCCATCACGACAATTTGTTTTTATCACATTAATCGTATCCGCCTGAGGATCATATTTTGCAACGAATACTTTGTAAGGGTATCCCTCTTCGTACCAAAAGTTAGTGAATTCGCCACAGAAGACTTCCCATTTTACTGCGTCTTTTCTGCTGATTACTTTCCTTATCAAATAACAACGTTTATCGTCGACTTTGATTTTTTGATTCCCTACCGTCATCCATTCCCATTCTGAATTTTGAGCACAGATATTTGCGACACCCCAAAGTGTCGTGGTGACGAGAATTAATATTTTGAAGATTATGTGTTTCATAAAATTAGTTTGAGTTTATTTAAGATTTAGAAACTGCAAATTTAAAAAAATTGTCTAAATGTACATTCTGCATATTATTGGGAATCACACGATAGAGAAAAAAAAAGTATTTCATCACCCCCTCAGCTTCTCATACGCCTCATTAATCTTCGCCATCATAGCCTCACACTCTTTTATCCTGTCTGCGTTTTTCGGCATATCTGGATGATGTTGCAACGCCAAATTATGGTAGGCGCGTTTGATTTCCTCATCAGATGCGGTTTCTTCCAAACCAAGGAGTGTGAAATATGGCTTCAAGGATGAGGAGCGATTATTTGTCGACGCGGAATTACCCTCCGTCGATGAGGAGCTTTTACGCTCATAATCATAAAATTCCGTACGCAAAGAGGAGTATCTGTATCTGAAATCTTCGCGATAATAGTTGCTGAATCTCAACTGCCATATCAGATTCATCAGCATATTCCACTCGTCGTTATGGATTCCATCCTGCACAATTGCCAATTTGAAAAGGAAATGCATAAATGACAGTCTCTCTCGTCCAGATCTTTTTAGCCAATACAATACTGCATCCTCTAACGAACCCAATTTTCGAAAATCGTCAAAAATTATTTCTATCTCTTCTTCGCCTAGGACATCAGACAAAATTATCTTCTGCTCCTCCCTTGCTCCTTTATTAAGTTTGCATAACTCTCGAATAAACGGGAATACATACTTGACTGGATTCCTTCCTAAAAATTCTCTTTTTTTACGCCTTAAAGCTTCCTGCTCTTCCTGCTTTGAAATAAAATCTTTGATTTCCTTCTCTGTCATACCCCATTTTTTTCCAAAATGAGAAACCAAGGTGGAATCTAAAAGACAATATATTGGCAGTCCAAACCACCATAGGACAAGGCAAAATACCAAATCAATATCGCTTACATTACAACCTAGCAACAACAATATTACAGCTGATATTACTGGGATCAAAAGACATAACTTTTTAAGCCTCTTATATTTCCTTACGATTTCATTTTTGTCCATAACCAGATTTTTTCAAAAACAGCCATAAATTTTGCAAAAGTATGTAAAAATATCGCATCAATTGAATAAACGGAGAAAAATCCAATTGAAAAATTTCACATGGGAACGCACGCATTCCACAACCGTGAAACGTTTGGCTGCCATTGCCAAAAAGGTCAACTGCTTCATCTGATAGCATAGTTTATCGTCGACTTTGATTTTTTATCTGCCACCATCATAAACTCACCCTTTGGATCTTGAGCAAGATATTTGCGTTGCTCAGCTGCAACGTCGCAATAACAAATATAGTCAAAATAGAATGTTTCATAAATTACGTCGTCGACTTCGTTTTTTATGTCGGTTTGGGCAAATATAGCAAAAGTCCATCGTCGTAATACAACCAAACTCAAATAAAATGCTTATCTTTGCAGGGTTTTTATACATCAAATAAAAAGTCAAGTATGAATTTACAGGAATTGACCGCTATATCTCCAGTAGACGGAAGATATAGAAGCAAAGCAGACGCATTAGCAGAATATTTTTCAGAGTTCGCTCTAATTAAGTATAGAGTGCGTGTAGAAGTGGAGTATTTTATCGCATTGTGCGAGATTCCATTGCCAGCACTAAAAAACATCGACAGCAAGGTGTTTGCCGATTTGAGAAAGATCTACGCAAACTTCTCTATTGAGGATGCCAACCGCATCAAGGAAATCGAAAGCGTAACAAACCACGACGTAAAGGCTGTAGAATACTTCTTGAAAGAGAAGTTTGAGGCTCTTGGTCTAAAGGAAGACAAGGAGTATATCCACTTTGGTTTGACAAGCCAGGACATCAACAACACTTCTATTCCGATGTCGATGCGTGAAGCGCTTAACAATGTGTTCATTCCTGAGGTAGAAGGACTTATCGCAAAACTTGATGAGTTTGCTACAGAGTGGAAGGACATCGCAATGTTGGCAAAGACACACGGACAGCCAGCATCCCCTACTCGTCTTGGAAAAGAGATCAAGGTATTCGTATCACGTCTACAGGTGCAGCTTGCAGAGTTGAAGACGATGAAGATGCCAGCAAAGTTCGGTGGAGCTACAGGAAACTTCAACGCCCACAATGTGGCATTCCCAAATATTGACTGGATCGCATTCGGCAACAAGTTCACAGCTGAGAAACTTGGTGTTGAGCGTGAAGCATACACAACTCAGATTTCCAACTACGACAATTTGAGCCGCGTATTCGACAGCATCAAGAGAATCAACGTCATCATGATCGACCTTTGCCGCGACTTCTGGATGTACATCATGATGGAGTATTTCAAGCAGAAGATCAAGAAGGGTGAGGTTGGTTCATCAGCTATGCCACACAAGGTCAACCCAATCGACTATGAGAATGCGGAAGGAAACCTAGGAATCGCAAACGCAATTCTTGAGCATTTGTCTGCAAAGCTTCCTGTATCACGTTTGCAGCGCGACTTGACAGACTCTACTGTTTTGAGAAATATCGGTGTTCCTTTGGCTCACTCAATCATCTCAATCAAGTCGATCCAGAAAGGTCTTGGCAAACTTCTTCTTAACGAGGATGCTATCGCCGCTGATTTGGAGAAGAACTGGGCAGTTGTTGCGGAAGGAATCCAGACAATTCTACGTCGCGAAAACTATCCAAATCCATACGAGACATTGAAAGAGTTGACTCGTACAAACCAGAAAATCAACGAAAAAACAATCGCTGATTTCATCGAGACTCTAAATGTAGACGAGAAGGTGAAAGCAGAGCTACGTGCCATAAAGCCAAACACTTACACTGGTATTTATAAGTAATTCTGCGTGAAGACACCACAGTTTATATCTCTGATAAAAAGATTTGCCGTCGCTTATAAAGGACACGTTGCACTGAATATTCTGTGCAACGTGCTTGCGACGCTTTTCTCCATATTCTCATTCGCTGTACTGATCCCTATCCTGCAGATTCTGTTCAAGACAGAGCAGGTTGTCTATGAGTTTCAACCATGGTCTTTTGACAGTATAAAAAACAACGCCTACTACTACGTCCAGCAATATATAGAAAATCACGGAGGCATCGACACACTCCTGCTCCTTTCCGTCATCCTCATATTCATGACACTTTTGAAAACTGGCACAACTTATCTGGCTTCATATTTTATAATTCCGATGCGAACAGGTCTTGTCCGCGACATCCGTCGTGACATGTACGCGAAAATCGTAGACCTCAACCTCGGTTTCTACGACAAGCAAAAGAAAGGTGACATCATGGCTAGAATGTTGTCCGACGTAGGTGAAGTGGAAGCTTCGATAATGAGTTCAATCGAGTTGTTGAGCAAAAACCCCATAATGATAATCTTCTATCTTGGCGTCATGCTGATGATGAGTTGGCAGCTCACACTGTTTGTGCTTTTGGTATTGCCGATAGCCGGATTTTTGATGGGAAGAGTCGGACGAAGTCTGAAAAGGAAATCTGTTGTCGGACAAGAACAGCAAGGAAGTTTGACTTCAATCATAGAGGAGACACTCAACGGACTGCGTATAATCAAGGCATTCAACGCAGAGGAGCACATCTGCAAACGATTTGGGGAGCTAAACAACCAGTTGAGAAAAACGACAAATAAGATCAACCGTCGCTACATGTTGGCTCACCCGATGAGTGAGTTTTTGGGAACAATCATGATAGCTATCGTATTGTTTTTCGGAGGATCACTGATACTTAACGACCAAAGTTCACTGAATGCCGGAGAGTTCATCTACTATCTTGTGATATTCTACAGCATCATAAATCCAGCCAAAGAATTATCGAAAGCCATGTACAGCATAGAGAAAGGAAAAGCATCTTTGGCAAGAATCGATATGGTGTTGCTGGCGAACAATCCATTGAAGGTAGTGGACAATCCAGTCAAGGCAGAGCCATTTGAAAAAGAGATCTCATTCAAAGACGTATGGTTCAAATATGAAGAAGAGTGGATTCTGAAAGGAATTTCGCTCGACATCAAGAAAGGACAGACTGTAGCTTTGGTGGGAGCCTCCGGATCAGGAAAATCAACCATGGTAGATCTTTTGCCTAGATTCTATGATGTGCAGAAAGGAAAAATCACGATTGACGGAACAGACATCCGCAATTTCACATTGCACGACCTGCGCGGGTACATGGGCAACGTGAACCAAGATCCGATTCTCTTCAACGACTCCATATATAATAATATTAAGTTTGGCACAGAAAATGCGACAGACGAGGACATCGTCAACGCCGCAAAAATTGCCAATGCCCACAATTTCATTATGGAGACGGAAGACGGTTATCAGACCAACATCGGCGACCACGGAGGCAGACTCTCAGGCGGACAACGCCAGAGACTGAGCATCGCACGAGCCATCCTGAAAAATCCGTCGATACTGATTCTCGATGAAGCGACGTCGGCACTCGACACTGAAAGCGAGAAACTTGTGCAGGCCGCGCTTGAGGAGCTGATGAAAAACCGCACCACAATCGTGATTGCCCACCGTCTTTCCACAATCAAGAAAGCAGATTTGATCTGTGTGCTCGAGAAGGGAGAAATCGTAGAGAAAGGCACCCACGAAGAGCTGATCCAAAAAGGCGGTTTGTACAATAAACTCTACTCTATGCAAAAGTAAATTGCTGATTTATCCGATAAAAACGAAAATAATTGCGATTATTTTAGTTTTTGGATAAAAAAAGTGTAGATTTGTAGCAGATATTTTGACGAAAAAAAGAAGATAAGATGTTAAATGTAATTACAAAATCGGTCAAGCTCCCTGACGGCAGAGAGATTACGATCGAGACAGGCAAATTAGCTAAGCAGGCCGACGGAGCAGTCGTAGTTCGCCTTGGCAAGACAATGTTGCTAGCGACAGTCTGTACAGCAACTGACGCAGTGCCTGGCACAGATTTTATGCCGTTGACAGTAGAATACAAGGAAAAATACGGAGCCTACGGCCGTTTCCCTGGTGGTTTCACAAAGAGAGAGGGTAAGGCATCCGACTATGAGATACTTACTGCCCGTTTGGTGGACCGTGCTTTGCGTCCTTTATTCCCAGACGATTACCATGCAGAGACATTCGTAAACGTATTGATGATTTCAGCTGACGGTGTCGACCAGCCAGACAGTTTGGCAGGACTTGCAGCTTCTGCGGCATTGGCAGTGTCTGACATTCCATTCAACGGACCAATTTCAGAGGTTCGTGTGATCTTGAAGGATGGCAAATTCATCATCAACCCTACATTCGAGCAGATGAAGGGCAACGACCTTGACATCATGGTAGCCGCAACATATGAGAACATCATGATGGTTGAGGGTGAGATGAACGAGGTTTCAGAGGCTACAATGCTTGAGGCATTGAAGGTGGCTCACGAAGCAATCAAGACAGCATGTCTTGTTCAGAAAGAGTTGACTGAGGCTGTAGGCAAGACAGTTAAGCGTGAGTACAACCACGAAGACAACGATGAGGATTTGAAGAAGGATGTATGGGCTAAGTGTTACGACAAAGCTTACGCATTCGCAACTTCAGCAAATACAGACAAGCACGACCGTGAGGCTAAGTTCCGCAGCGTAAAGGAGGAGTACATCGCGTCTCTAAACCTTTCAGACGACGAGCTTGAGGCTAAGGCAGGCATGATCGACAGATACTACCACGCAGTAGAGAAAGAGGCTATGCGTCGTTCTATCCTAGATGAGGGCAAGCGTCTTGACGGACGTAAGACAACAGAGATCCGTCCTATCTGGTGTGAGGTAGACTATTTGCCAGGAGCACACGGTTCAGCCATCTTCACACGTGGAGAGACACAGTCGTTGACTACTTGTACATTGGGAACAAAGCAGGATGAGAAGCTTGTCGATGACGTTTTGAATCAGGGCAAGGAGAGATTCCTTCTTCACTACAACTTCCCTCCATTCTCGACAGGTGAGGCTAAGGCACAGAGAGGTGTCGGACGTCGTGAGATCGGTCACGGTCACTTGGCATGGCGTGCACTTAAGGGAATGATTCCTGAAGATTATCCATACTGCGTACGCGTAGTTTCAGATATCATGGAGAGTAACGGTTCTTCATCAATGGCAACAGTTTGCGCTGGTACACTTTCATTGATGGATGCCGGAGTTAAGATCAAGAAGCCAGTTGCAGGTATCGCGATGGGACTTATCGCAGACGGTGGAAACTGCTACGGCAAGTATGCAATCCTTTCAGATATCCTTGGAGACGAGGATCACCTAGGAGATATGGACTTCAAGGTGACTGGTACAAAGGATGGTATCACAGCGACACAGATGGATATCAAGGTAGACGGATTGTCGTACGAGGTTATCGAGAAGGCACTTGCACAGGCTAAGGAAGGAAGACTTCATATCCTAGGCAAGATTCTCGAGACAATTCCAGAGGTACGTCCAGATCTTAAGGAGCATGCACCACGCATCGTCACTATGGATATTCCTAAGGAGCTTATCGGTGCAGTGATCGGACCTGGCGGAAAGATCATCCAGGATATTCAGGAGAAGTCTGGCGCTGTAGTTTCTATCGATGAGGTAGACGGTAAGGGACACATCGAAGTAAGTGCTTCCAACAAGACAGCTATCGACGCAGCATTGAGCAGAATCAAGGCAATCGTAGCAGTTCCAGAGGTTGGCGAGACATACGACGCAAAGGTTAAGAGCATCATGCCATACGGAGCATTCGTAGAGTTTATGCCAGGTAAGGAAGGACTTCTTCACATCTCAGAAATCGAGTGGAAGAGATTCGAGACTATGGAGCAGACAGGCATCAAGGAAGGAGACACAATCTCAGTCAAGCTTCTTGACATCGACCAGAAGAGTGGCAAGTTCAAGCTATCACACAAAGCATTGCTTCCACGTCCTGAGAGAGTTGAGGGAGAGCGTCCAGAGAGAGGCGACCGTCCAGAGCGTCCTCACCACCATCACCACAATAACAACAATGGTGGCGGAGACCAAGGATAATTGATATTTCTTCATATAGAAAGGCATCAGAGCAATCTGATGCCTTTTTTGTTTTATGCGTCTGGAAGACGCTATCTCTGCGACCCCGTACATACGCAGCGGAGCGTAGTATGTGCGGGGAGATGCAGGGGATGCGGGGATGTGAGGATAGAGAGCCCATGCCCCCATGCGTCTGGAAGACGCTATCTCTGTAACCCCGTACATACGTAGCGTAGTATGTGCGGGGGATGCAGGGGATGCGAGGGATGTGAGGATAGAGAGCCCATGCCCCATGCGTCTGGAAGACGCTATCTCTGTAACCCCGTACATACGCAGCGGAGCGTAGTATGTGCGGGGAGATGCAGGGGATGCGAGGATAGAAAGCCCATGCCCCATGCGTCTGGAAGACGCTATCTCTGTAACCCCGTACATACACAGCGAAGCGGAGTATGTGCGGGGAGATGCGGTGGATGCGAGGATAGAGAGCCACAAGATCCAACGCGTCTGGAAGACGCTATCTCTGTACCCCGTACATACGTAGCGTAGCAAAGTATGTGCATGGTCATTATCCCCCACCGTCCTTCCAAACGAAAAATTCAATTATCGTTTGTGTATAAAAAAACTTTTATATAATTTTCCGTTGATTAAACGTACAATGGTCATCCCTATTTTACAAAGATGCGAAAATCACACACTTGTATACCGATGATCATTTTTGAAAAAACAAAAGAATTTAATATAAAACTTAAACTACATGTCTGACTTTAAAATCAAACGCGCTGATGGCAAAACGCGCGAAATTTCGGGTTACATCTATAGTGCCCCAAACGCAAATGTAAAAAACTTCAGTTCCACACGATATAGTGCGAGCCAACTTCCTAAAAAGGTCGATTTGCGTCCCTACATGACCAGAGTCGAAGACCAAGGTCAAGTAGGTAGCTGTACTGCCAATGCCGTCGCCGGTGCTTACGAATATCTCGTGAAAAAGAACCAAGGGTTGGAGGACGACTACGACGTAAGCCGCCTGTTCATCTACTACGGTGCACGTGCTAAACAAGGCAATGAGAAGAAAGATTCAGGCTCGGCAATTTCCGATGCGGTCTCTCTTCTGGAGGAGACGGGAGCCTGTTCGGAATACACATGGCCATATTCCGAGCAAAAATCTGTGGTGTTTGCCAAACCTAGCAAAGAAGCTTTTGAAGAGGCAAGCAGACACAAAATCACCGAAGCTGAAATCATTCCGACCACACTCCAGGCGTGGAAAAGCGCTTTAGCTGAAGGATTCCCTATCATCTTCGGAATATCGCTATTCAAATCATTTGACAATCAGAGGAAAAGAGGTTTCGTGCCCAACCCCTCGTCGACAGAAGCCGCACGTGGTTCACATAGCAGCCACGCAATGCTCTGCGTAGGTTATTCAGACGTCGACAGGGTCTTCATCGTCCGCAATTCATGGGGAGACAGATGGGGAGACAAAGGATATTGCTACATTTCTTACGACTACATCATGAACAAGAAGTATAATCATGGCGACACATGGATTATTCGTGATGCGGAAGAGGTGGAAGGCAACGAAGACTCCTGGTTTGACGATGACGAGTCTGTATTGACCGATCTAAACGAAGAGTTCGCAAACATGGACGAGGAGACATGGGAAGAGATGAACGAAAGGATGGGAGATTATCCGTTTCCGCACCGTCTCGGACTACTTTTCACTGCCGCCGCAATTGTGGATGGCGAGTTTTCAGAAGAAGAGCAGGAAGTGGCGATCGAGCATATAGGCAACGCATTGGAATTGTTTGGCTATGACGATCTTGATCCTGAAGGAGTGTTTGAATATGCGTCTGAGGTAATTGATGAAAACGAGAATATACTTAACGAGACAGTCGAACTTTTTGGAGAGTATTTGTCGGGAGAAGCACTTGCCACAATCCTGCAGCAAATGCGAGAGATTGCAGGTGCGGATGAACTAGACGAAGAGGAATCCGACTTCATCGACACTGTGGAATCAGCTTGGATGGGAGGCGACGACGATGAAGACGAGGATGAGGAAGAATGTGATTGTGATGACGACGAGGAAAGCGAGTGCGACGAAGATGAAGAAGACGAAGATCTTGATGAGTATGAGACCTTCACCGTCACTTTAGGAGGACCGAATTCAGATGAGCCGTCATACCTTTCCATCTGTGATCAAGAAGCCTATTCGGAAGATGACGACGACGATTGTCTTGAGAATGTGGAAATCGTCTTTACAGGAACCAAATTCGTGACCGCAAGCAAAGCCAAAAACGACATTGTGTCCGAGAATGAGAACGAAGCAGAGATCGAGACATTGAAGAAAGGATGCGACTATTCATTCGTCACCAGCACAGGATACGAAGGACGTATCATTGTGGAAGACGGTGAGATGGATGGCAAAGACGCAGAGATCGAAGTCACTGTATACTATTGCGAATCAGATGATTAAACAGCAGATTATATACAGATAATTTGTCATCAAAACCAACAATAACGAATCAGCCTCATCTTGAAAAAGGTGGGGCTGATTGGGTATATATATCTATGAAAAATCTTATAGATTTAGTTTTTTTATTAATTTTGAGATGTTTTTTGTACTCTACAGAGCATACGTCTGGAAATGAGACAGAAATGGTTAATAATATCAAACGTATATGGGAAATGGAACAATAATAAAATACCCTGATTATGTAAAAAGAATTCAAATTACAGGAAAAGATAATTATAGAAATCTTCTTCGTATCAAATTTGAGGATGAGAATGGGGAACGGGAAAATGAGTTTATGGCAGTTTGTATGAATCCGAGTAAGGCAAACCTTGAACACTCTGATGACACAGTCAATAAGTTAAAAATATGCATACAAACAAAAATATGCGTCATACAAACAAAAATATGCGTCAATTGCAATTCTCAACACATACTCAATATATGAAACAGATTCGAAAAATCTGCCTTCTTATAATAATTTGAAGTCAGATCCGAACAAAACAGAAGAATTTAAGAGAAATATAGAGTTCGTAGTTGATGAAATTTTAAACCTAAAGGGAACTCTGTTATTAGCTTTTGGAAAAGCCACACGAAAATATATGTATGAAGCACAATTACAAGTTATTGATGCAGCCAAACAAGCAATTTCGAAAAATCAAATCATTGTGAAAAAAATAGAAGGATATAAATATTATCATCATCCAGAAAGATGCAAATTTAAATTAATAGAAATTAAGGAAGATAAACTAGATGAAAGTAAGAAATATTTGTGAAAGCAGCCTAAAATGAATATTTAATTACATTCCCCGACTCCCCAAGCATCCCCATCCGGATGCTTTTGTTATTCATCGAAATTCTACAAACTGATGACGAAGAAAATCCTCGTTATTCAGCACAAATCATGTCTGTCTAAATAATTTGTCCAAGAAATTGAAAATATCTATCTTTGTGAAAATTAAAAAGTAGAGGTCATGGGCTTATATCTGAATCCGAATGCTGATGCGTTTCAAATGGGATTGAACAATGAAATATATGTGGACAAGTCTCTTATTCTGTCTGAACTTAATAAGTTGGTAGGCAGTCAAGGGAATTTTGTCTGCATGTCCCGTCCACGCCGCTTCGGAAAGAGCATGGTTGGAAACATGATATCTGCCTACTACTCAAAAGGTTGCGACACTCGTGAGACGTTCAGCCAGATGAAGCTCGGACAAGTGCCTGATTATGATAAATATCTGAACAAAATCAATGTCATCAAACTGGATCTGAACGGATGGTATCAGAGAGCGATACAAATGAATCGAATAGAATCTCTGTTGACTGATATCCACGAGACTTTGGCAAATGAATTCAGATCTGCTTTTCCAAATTTGACTTTCAACAAGGGAGTGACATTGGATCAGTGTATTTTGAATGTTTATGCCAATATCGGTGAGAAATTTGTCATAATCATCGATGAATACGACGTTTTGGTGCGTGAACAGGTTCCACAATCTCTTTTCAATAACTATCTGAGCTTCCTTAACGGACTTTTCAAGGATACTACTCTCCGCCCTGCCATAGCTCTCGCCTACATCACCGGCATCATTCCAATAGTCAGGGATAAGGTGCAGTCGAAACTCAATGAGTTCACTGAATACACGATGATCCGTCCTCGTCAATTCGCAGGCATGATTGGATTTACAGAGGAGGATGTGAAAGATTTGTGTGAAAAATATGACATGGATTATGACGAGTGCCTAAGATGGTACGACGGATATAAGATGTCCGACACCATACGTGTTTGCAATCCGCTATCGGTAGTCAGTTCCATCCTCGACCGTGAGTTTGACAGTTACTGGTCGACCACAGGTTCATTTGAGGTACTCCGCGACTATATCCTCATGGATTTCGAGGGCATCCGCCAAGACGTGATCAAAATGATTTCAGGAGGAAGTGTGCCAGTAAACGTTCTGAAATTCCAAAACACTCTTGAGAGTGTCAACTCTAAAGACAATGTTTTCACATATCTTATCCATCTGGGCTATCTGGCTTATAATCGAGCAGATAAGACATGTTATATTCCCAACGAGGAGGTCCGTATCGAGTGGGTCAATTCCATAGAAGATTCCGCTGATTACAAAAAGGTAATGGCTGTGGTCAACGCTTCCAAGAAACTTCTCGATGCCACTGTCGACGGCAATGAGGAGGCTGTGGCAAAGGCTCTTGATGCCGCCCACACTGAGGTGACTAATCCGTTGACCTACAATGATGAGCATTGTTTCCAGAGTGCGATCTGTCTGGCTTACTTTTTCGCCAACACCCGCTACACGCTTGTCAAGGAGCTACCTACTGGCAAAGGATACGCCGACCTGGTGTTGATTCCATACCTGCCTAACATCCCGGCTATGGTGATAGAGCTGAAGCACAACAAGAGTGCGGGAAGCGCGTTGCGACAGATAAAAGAGAAAAATTATTGTCAGGCTCTCAACCAATACAAAGGCGACCTGCTTTTCGTAGGCATCAATTATGACGAGAAAACCAAGGAGCATCAATGCAAGATAGAACGTTTGGTGAACTAATAAGGATAGATGGTCATTCCACCGTCGCCAACATAATTAAAAATCCGTGACTGAATTTCAATCACGGATTTTTTTCGTTAATTCAATAATATGGCGACGCAATTAATAAATCATCATCGCCAGTGCGTAACCCACAATACATGACACCGTCACACTGATAAGTCCAGGCATCATGAATGAGTGGTTCAACAGATATTTTCCAATCACAGTTGTGCCAGAGCGGTCGAAATTCACCGTCGCAATATCTGACGGATAATTAGGAATGAAGAAATATCCGTAGACTGATGGCAGAAGTCCCAGCAACACTGGTCCAGGAATGCCCAGAGAATATGCGAGCGGAAGCATCGACACGACCACCGCCCCCTGCGAATTAATAAGCACTGACACTGCAAAGAAAACGAGTGCTATCGCCCATGGATATTGCTCCACTATGCTGCCCAACGCCTCTTTCATCTCTCCCAAATAATTTCCGAAATATGTGTCGGCAAGCCATGCGATTCCATATATGGCGACGACGGCGACCATTCCCGACTGCCAAACCGAACCCTGCATCGCTTTTTTAGGCTCTGCTTTTGCGACGAGAATCATCAACGCTGCTGCGGCAATCATCACTATCTGGATTATGATGTTCATTCCAATAGGAGTGAGTTTCTCAACGCCATTCTTCACCACCGGAAATGAAGGACGTATGTCGTGACCGATAATCTGACAAACGGAGAACAACACGATCAAAGCGAGAGCACCCAAGAAGATGTAGACACTCCATTTTGCCTCTTTGCTGATCTCTTTGTCAAGCAATGTGGCATTGTTACCATACATGTATTTATACATTTCAGGATCTTTGCAACGTGCCTGGAATTGAGGATCCTTATCAAGATCCAATCCTCGTTTGTAAGACGCTGCCGCCGCGCTCATCAATCCGCACAGACAAGCTGGAATTGTGATAGCTATCACTTCAAGGTTGCTGATCTCAAAACCAGACGCATGGGAGATAGTCACAAACGACGCTACAGCCGCTGCAATAGGCGAACATGTGATACCAACCTGACTCGCAATAGAGGCCACACCACATGGTCGCTCCGGACGGATACCTTGTTTTAACGAGATATCACAGATGATAGGCATAAGTGTATAAACGACATGCCCTGTGCCGACCATCACAGTCAAAAAGAAAGTGCATATAGGAGCAAGGAACGTGATGCTGCTTGGACGACTTCTCAAAACCTTTTCCGCCAACTGTATCATCCAGTCCATACCACCTGCCGCCTGAAGCATACCTGCACATGTGACTGCTGCTATAATAATATAGATAACATCTGTGGGAGGTGTACCAGGTTTCAGATTAAAACCTAAAACGAGGATCGCCAGACCTATACCAGAAATGGCACCGAGTGCCAATGAACCGTATCTTGAGCCGACATAAAGTGCCAACAATACGACCAATAATTGAATAATCATTAATATCATAACGGTAGAAATTTAAATTCGCATTATCAAATATCATCAATTTATATCAAAACACAAAATTTAAACACGACAAATTATCGGTTGTTCACAAATAAAAACCTCCGTGACTGAAATTCAATCACGGAGGATAATGGAGAATGATTTAATAAATCAATATTAGGAAAACATACAAATCAACATTCAAAATCAGTCGTCAATTGACATTTACAGATGACTTCCACAACCTATTAAACTCACCATTTTTATTTTGTAGTTCATCATAAGTTCCATACTCGGTAATTTTGCCTTCTTTCATAACATATATCGAGTCTGCATTTCTTATTGTACTAATTCGATGAGCTATCACAATTATAGTTTTACCATCACGACGTAAATCTTGTATTACAGACTGTACATACTGTTCAGACATCGAGTCGAGAGCTGAAGTAGCCTCATCTAAAATGAGAATTTCAGGATTTTTGTATAAGGCTCTAGCTATTGCAAGACGCTGTTTCTGTCCACCAGAAAGCATAGAGCCATTTTCTCCTACTTGCGTGTTATAGCCTTGAGGAAGTTTTTCTATAAAATCTGACAAGCCAAGTTTTCGAGTCAAAGTTGCCACCCTTTCCAGATTCGGTTCATATTCGCCCAATGCGATGTTTTGGATAATTGTTCCAGAGAATAACGTTATCTGCTGTGGCACAGCGGAAATCAAAGTTCGTATACTTTGATTAGACAGGTCAGCAAGGATGTAATCTCCAACCGTGATTTTTCCACTCTTTAAAGGATATAAATTCTGCAAGAGATTTGCGATTGTTGTTTTTCCACATCCGCTCTCACCAACAATAGCTGTCATTTGTCCACGTTTGAAACACATATTCAGGTTGTCAAACATATCACGATTGGTACCATAAGAGAATTTCACATCAGAAAGGACAACATCGCCTACCATATCACGCTTCAGTTCTATTTTATCACTCGTCTCTTCTCGTTCAAGATCCATGATTTCAAACAAACGATCAGCAGCAATCAAAGCGTCTTGAATGGATTTGTTCGACGTGATAAGAGAAGCCACAGGGGATGTAAAATAACCAACGATGGCATAAAAAGACATTAATTCACCAGCTGTGATATGTCCGTCAAGCACGAAATAGGAACCAGCCCATATCATAATCACAGTAAAGAGACCAGAAATCAGTTCAGAGAAGCCACCTGCTATCATACCACACTTTCCCGAGCCGTATATAGAATATAGCATCTTCACAAAACGGTTTTCTGTTTTTTCATTTGCATAAGATTCAATGCCAAACTGTTTTATTGTTTTTTCAGCATTCAGAGATTCTACCAATTGGCTCTCAAGGCTAGCAGCGTCTTCCATCACCTTACGCTCTATCTTTTTATTCCATTTGTCTGTTATAACGTAAAGTATTCCATAGAGAGGAATTACTATCAACATTATCAACGCAAGTTTCCAATAATAGACAAACATCAAAGCAAAAGATAGAATAACGATAAGAAAATTTACAATCAATGATATTACAGTATCGTTTATAAAATTGCGAATCTTAACCGCGTCGCTTATTCTTGATGTGATTTCTCCTATCTGCATTGTGTCAAAAAAAGATTGCGGCAATTTAAGCAAATGCTTGTAGTAACCAAGGATTAAGTTTGCATCTATCATCTGTCCTGTCCGCATAACAATGAATCCCTGAATCATACTGATTGAGAATTTCAAGATGACAATCAGCAGCATAGTAACACTTAAAAGATTTAGTAGGTTTGTATTTCCTCCGACCAAAACATAATCTGTTATTTTCTCTATATAAATGGAAGAAGACAATCCCAAAGCGGTATAGACAACTGCTCCAATCAGTGCCTGAAGCAATATGGACTTATGAGGCCATACGAGATTTTTGAATTTAGAAAATACAGAAACCGTTTCATCACGTTCCACAAAATCTGATTTTGGTTCTAGTAGGACAAGTGCACCACTCCATTCTTTTTTGAAATCATCTTTTTTCACCCATTCCATCGTACCATAACCTGGATCCATCATTTGTATCTTATCGTCTTTCTCTGCATAAAGTGCCACAAAATGATGATATTCCATATTATCATCCGTTCGACGAACGACATGAGCAATAGCTGGATATGGCAAAAAAGGCAGAGAGTCAAGACTTCCCTTCACACCTTTCGCTTCAAACCCAATTTTCTCAGCTCCACGGACCAGTCCAAGAATATTAGTTCCATCTTTATCGGTAGATGCATATTGACGTATGCGGGCTATAGGAATTCCAACATTGTAATGAGCTGATATAGACGCAAGACATGCAGCTCCACAGTCACGTATATCGTGTTGTTTTATAATCTTATCCATAAAAATCCAAACAGTAATCTATTGTTTCAAAAATCAACTGACTTTCGACAATTTCGGATTGAACCAATCATCAATTTTGTCGAATAAGAGTTGCCATAAAGTTCTTTTAGTCACCAGAAATCTTCCATTAAGAGTCATGCCTTTTCTAATATTTACTGTATATCCATTTTTAAGAGAAAGAGAAGTGTCTTTCATCCAGCAACGTACGATGAAGAATGTTCTATCTTCTTGTATGGTGACATTTTTATCTATATCATAAACAATTGCATGCCCGACGCCCCACTGGTTATAATTGAAAGCATCATATTGCAACGTCACTTCCTGATTTTTTTCTATAAAACCTACATCCATAGGCTCCACATAGCACTCCACTATAAGATTATCTTCTGGGGTTATTGTCGCAACAGTCTGTCCAGCATTTATGTATGAATTGTTTTGTATCTGAATATCAGTGACGAGTGTTCCACTTATTGGAGCCTCAACAACATAGTTCGTAAGCTCTGACTTAATTCTGTTGACATCACCCTCCATATTAATTTTTTGTTCTTCTAGTTGTTTCTTTATCTTCTGCCAATCCGCATTTTGCTGACTCTTAAACGATTTTATATTCAACTCATTAGCGATGAATTCATCTTTAATCCTGTTGTAATCAAAATCAGAAACCAAACCCATTTTAAGTCCTTCTGCCGCACGGTTTAATTCACGTTCATATTGTCTGCTTTTGACATTTAAGTCTTCAAGTCGGCTTTGATATTCCATCCATTCTCCTCTATAAAGGGATGTGATCAGACGACATTTGTTTTTATTATCATCCGTCAGCACATCCAGATCGGCAAGTCTTTCCCTTATATCATTTAAAACACTGACATTTGCCTGTAGTTGTTCATTGATATTAGACATTTCCACGACGAGAAGGGTATCTCCCTTTATTACCGCCTGATTGTTAATCACATTTGCTTTTTTAACACGTCCACTCACAATAGGGGTGACATGTATATTATTGTTCAAAGGACGTACTATGCCACGACTTTGGCTCGTGATATCAACTTCTATTATCGGCAAAGAAATTCCGACAACAACAACGACAGCAAGGAGCAGTTTATAAATCAAATAATTGTTTTTACTATATCTTGCATTGAGCACGCTCACTGTATTCTCTATCTCAAAAGGGAGTTGCATTTTATTCTAAATAAATATTAAGCTTTGCATTCTTATACTCCAGCTGACATTTGGACTGAGCCAATTGCAGCGATGTGGATATATAATTGTTTTTATATACATTAAGTTCATAGCTCGCTATATTACCAAGTTTATAGTCCACCAGAGCCATTTGATACTCTTCATTTGCTAACGACAGCAACTTGTTGAGTCGATTTACCGATTCTACACCATGTTTTATATCAAGAATAATGGTTTCGATTTCATTTTTAACGTTTTCTTTTACCTTAGAAATAGTTTCTTTGCTTTGATTTATTTTTATATCTTTTTTTTTCAATTTAACTTTTGTTTCCAAACGACTGAATATAGGGACTTTGACATCAACACCTATCTGACCATACATATTATGTTTCCATTGTTCTGCGATGTCTGGATTTTCATTTCTCAAATTCTTTACAGCAGACGTACCCGTGCTTGCATTGAAAAAGACAGAAGGCATTCGTTCCCTTTTGATACTTTTTATCTCTTTTTCCGATGCTGCAAGCAACAATGATTCCATTGTTATATATGGATGTTTCTCAAAAACAGACTCCACAATATTTTCAATGCTTTTATTTTCCACATGATGGAATGCAGTGTCAATACTTAGGTCACCTTCATAATTCATTGCCTTTTTCAAATCAAACAAAGCCATCGACACATTATCCTGCTCCATCTGTCTGTTATGGACATCCTGTTCAAGATTCAATTGAGCATCTATAACATCCTTCTTCGCCTTTCTTCCAAGGTTAAAAAGTTTTTGAGTCATAACGTATGTGGAATCTTGCAATATTGATTTCTCCACTGCTATTTTATGTTTTAATTGAGTCAAAGCGAGAGTGTAATATTTGTCAAGCACATCAAGTTTCACCTGTAGTTTTCTGTAATCCGACTCAGCTTTTGTCGCTTCCGCATTAATTCTATACACATCTCTTGAATTACGGTCGGTCTCTTCCGTCCAAATCGGGAGCGACATTTGCAAAGAGGCTTGATTATTATAATTGTTCGCATGTAGATAGTCGACGCTGCCACTACCGTCTGACACAGGTTCATATCCAGAAGTCAGGCTGTTGCCTATCTGAGCATATACCGATGGCAGACGCGAATGTCGTTTTGCCTTCAAATCACAATATGCATCCTGAATCTGCAAATCACCGACATTCACATCATGGTTGTGCGAAAGGGCATAGTCGATGCAATCCTGCAAAGAGAATGAGTTTTGAGATGAGACTCCATGAGCGACAAAAGCAAAAATCAGACACAAAAAATTGATTTTAGATTTCATTTACATATATTTATTTCATAAGTAAGACAAAACTTAAATTCATTGCTCAAATGCCCTATATTCTCCGCTTCGCAAAGCCTCACGTATTTCATCGTCAAGTTTGTCTGTATCATATTTCGTCTCCCAATACTCATCTTCTGGAATGCCTTTGTGGCGAAGAAGATAATCGGTGCGGAGACGGCCAAGGAAATAAAAGAAACCTATATCTGTATCATCTTCTATACTTTGAAGAAATTTATCGTTAAACTCATAAATATCTGGATAAAAAGGATTTGAATGAAACTCTGCGAACCCTTCACTTTTCCATTTTTCATCTTTACTTCTTCCATATTTATCATATTCGTAAGAATGAACCAATTCATGTATTATGATTGATATATTTTGTTTCTTAGAAAAATCATAACTTATAAACGAACATGCATATCCAATGTTTACTCCCCCATATAAATCTGAAGATATTGAATGATATTTAACAGATTCACTTAAATTGCGAAAAAAGATCAAATCAATTCTATGGGTTATTGTGAGATTTGCCTTTTTTAAGAACACCAAAACACTATCTATTGTTTCTTGTATGCCTTCCAATTCATCATCGTTATATAATCTGCTGGTATAGACAAAAACATTTTCTTTCTGGTATTTTAAGCATGTATTACTTTTCCAATAATGAGACATAAAAATTGGGGCAAAAATCTTTAACATAATATGAACACAGATAGTTAAAGAAATAAATACAATAACTATAGTCAATACTCTTCTTCTCATTTAAATTATATCAAAAACATCCTTTCTTATTTACATTTAATAGTGGAACAAAACAGACGTGTCTCTTTGTTCCACTTTTGATATTAATATCAATTAATAGACATTGCAACAAGGGCAATAGTCACATCCAAACCAATCATCATCACAACAACACACATTACCTCGTTGTATTTTATATCCATATTTGTATTCAACATACAAATCAAGGACATCCCAAAACGACCATCCTCCATTAACATCTCTCATTTCCTGCTCAGTCATTTCTACCAAGCCAAGATCACTTAAATTTCTCATTTTTAATTGATTTTAATTTTTCGCAGACGTTATTTCTCTTCCTGTCCACATTCAGAATAGTCTTTGTTTTAACGTTAAATTTTGACGTTGCAAAAATGGGAAGAATTCCATCTCCGACAAATACCCAACAATTGTTATTTTATCATTTATTCCGACATTAGTTGCGTTTGTCACATTCTCGTCTCATTGCTCAAATGCCCTATATTCTCCGCTTTGCAAAGCCTCACGTATCTCATCGTCTAGTTTGTCTGTATCATATTCCGTCTCCCAATACTCATCTTCTGGAATGCCTTTGTAGCGAAGAAGATAGTCGGTGCGGAGACGGTAACGGAACATACCGTATATGTTTTTCCAGAGTCCTTGGAGTACAGTGATGTTTCCATCGGATATTTTTCTTTCTAAGAAAAGTTTTTTTGATATTTCAGGATTGGCGACGGAATATCCTGCCGTATATGCTGAGTATCCTTTTATTTTCCATGGTTCATACGTGATGGTCTTCTTCCATTTCCAAAATCCAAGTTTTTCTCTGATATACGAATAGGTGATTACAGCCACAAAATAATCACGTTTATCGACATTGTCCATTTCTGGATATGCCCGTGAAGTATCTCTTTTTTCAGTAACATATTCAATCAGGAAATCAGGTTCTATTTCATCAGCTGTCCTAAGATCCCGTTTTTTCTGATACTCATTATTGCTGTTGCACAGATAAATCTTATAGTCGCAGCTGTCGAGTTTGCCCAATGATGATAGTTTGTCTAATGCAGGTTGCAGCTTCGCCATATCAGCTATTTTCTTTTCTTCCGAGCAACTGTCTGAAAACAAGACAGTCACACCTCCTCTTTTATAGTATTCCGTCATGTCCTCAGAAAACAAATATCTGTTCTTGCAATATCCGAATAAAAGAAACAATGCGTAAATGCCGATTGCGGCAGGGACGGCACGATCCAGAAATCTATCTACTTTTTTCCCAGCATTCAAAATCTTGGATAAATTCATTTTCCAGTTCAATTTAGAAATTTTCAAATTTATATTCATTGTTTTTTATTGCTTGTCTAATTTCATTGTCAAGTTTGTCGATGTCGTAATATGAATTCCAATACTCATCTTCAGAAATCCCCTTATGGCGGATGAGATAGTCGGTGCGGAGATGTCCGAGGAAATAATCTGTATAGAATGTTGAAGAATCTGGATAATTGTTCTCAAACTTGTTCATTTCTTCTGAGACTTTTATATTCGTTCTCCCTGCGATATAATCGGAAAAACCTTCAATCTTCCAATCACATAACACTCTGTTATAAAGATATTTTAAGAATCCCAATTTTTTGTATTCGTAAACATGTGTAAGTTCATGAGCCATTGTTTCAGATAAATCTCTGATAGAACCATAATTACTTATTTTGTTTTCTACAAGAGATGCGGAGCAATACATCATGAAATTTAGATATGCATGTGTTTTTGCGTGATTATCGGTCATGTAGTATAGAGACTTTCTGTCCCACTCATCATTGGTGTAATAAAAATAGGCGTTTATATTCCATCCGCTTTCTGTAATATTTTTCCCTTTAAGTCTTTGTATGGCTTCATCTACAATGTGGCGTATATAAACGGAATCTTTTTCCTCCTTCGTGTATGATTTGCTGATGTAGATATTTATTCCATGAGAACTAAGTTCGAAATTAGTCCCGATTCGTAAATACCAATTCATAATTGGCTCGATTGAGAAAATTAAAATTATAAAATATAGAGTTTGCCGAACGAATTTATATCTCAGTATGCCTTTAACAGTCATTATATTTTTTTTAGTAATGTGATGCGATTGTAAATCATGAAAAGAAATACTATCGCATCACAAGGTTAAGATTAGTGGTATTTCATGCTTTCAAGACAACTATCGCAATAGCCTGTATCACAAGTACATCTTCTTGTGTCTCCAGAAGCAATAAGTGCAAAACCAGCAATTAAAGCCCATCCCCACCATGCGAATCCACCATTCACTTCTCTCATTTCCTGCTCAGTCATTTCCACCAAGCCAAGATTACTTAAATTTCTCATTTTTAATTGATTTTAATTTTTCGCAGACGTTATTTCTCTTCCTGTCTACATTCAGAATAGTCTTTGTTTTAACGTTAAATTTTGACGGTGCAAAGTTGGGAAGAAATCCGTCTATAGCAAACACCCAATAATTGTTATTTTATCATTTGCGATGCAATTAGTTGTTTTTTTACAATTCTATTTCATTGCTCAAACGCCTTATATTCACCGCTTCGCAAAGCCTCTCGTATCTCGTCGTCAAGTTTGTCTGTGTCATATTCCGTCTCCCAATACTCATCTTCTGGAATGCCTTTGTAGCGGAGAAGATAGTCGGTGCGGAGACGACCAAAGAAATATAAAATAGCTCGTTCTACAATATAACCTTCAACATCCTCGATATACCCATTATCTCCTTCAATAAAAAGTTCTATTCCTTTATCCACTTTCAATAAAGATTTTTCTGAAACATAATCCGCAAAGCCCTCTATCTTCCATTTTTTATCTTTGGAATACTCACAAAACCTAAAAAAACCAAGTTTTTCATATTCATATATATGGCATATTTCATGGGCGATTGTGCTGGAAGCTGGATTTATAGAAAAACAATCATACTTTTCAATCCAATCATCCCCATCAAATACATCATCACAAAATCGAGCTGCGGAAAACAAGGATATTCGGCCAATGGTATAAGTAGAAGCTTTGGCGTCACTGTTAGCTCCAAAAGAATTTACCTTAGAGTCATATTTTTCCATGTAGTAATAAAATACCAAATCAATACTTTTTTCACAAGATATTCCTTTTTCACGCAACAAAGCTAAGCTTCGATCCAAAACAGGATGTAGACATGCCGTATCAGCTTTCGGATAATCAGAATCGAAATAAACGGATATTCTATTTTTTTCATAAACTTTTTCCGTATTCCATTTGTAATATTGTATACGTATAAACACATAGGAGCCAATAGCAATGCCAATAAAAGCATTGACTCCAAGATAAATATAAAAAAGTTTTTTCAAAAACTTTAAGAAAACATTCAAAGCCTTATATACTTTCTCTTTCACTACAATCATTATTTTATGAAGTGTGTATCAAAATTGGAGTTTGACACACATTTTTATATTCTAATTAATTCACCTATGGATAACAACCCCTCTCTATGTTAGAGAATATTATATACATTCTAAAACCAAGTCAAATCACATATAATCCCAATTCGTAATTGGTTCGAAAGAAAGAATGAAAATCATGAAATTCAGAAATTGCCGAACGGACTTATACTTAAATACGTCTTTAACAATCATATTTTTTAATAATGTAGTGCAATAAAGAATCAACGAGATTATTATTGCACTACAATACTTGCATTTAATATTTCATGCTTTCAAGACAACTATCACAATAATCTACACCACAATAACACCTACCGGGATGGTAATGGTTTGGGTCACTATCTTGGGTAAGTTCTAGGAATCCAAACAACGTAGAAACCAAACCATACATTGCCTTCCATGAAATTCCTCCATTCACTTCTCTCATTTCCTGCTCAGTCATTTCCACCAAGCCAAGATTGCTTAAATTTCTCATTTTTAATTGATTTTAATTTTTCGCAGACGTTATTTCTCTTCCTGTCCACATTCAGAATAGCCTTTGTTTTAACGTTAAATTTTGACGTTGCAAAGTTGGGAAGAAAACCCGCCCATGGCAATACCTAACAATTGTTATTTCATTAACTTTTCACAAATAAAACCTCCGTGACTGAAATTCAATCACGGATTTAGACTTGTCAGTTAAAAATAGAAAGTTCACTCAGCATACGGCATATATGGATCTACTCCGTCTATGCCACATGGATTTTTTTCGCATGTATAAAATCACACACTAGATCAATCTGCTCTGCGATGGACGACCCGATTATCAATCATAAATATCAAGTCACAATAACAATTCTCTTAACATCTCCCACCTTCACAATATATGTTCCTGATTTAATTGGAATCCGTATTTGCTGTTGAACATTAGGATATGACATTATCAACTGTCCGTTCATATCAAATACAAATACATCTTCCGATACATTTTCAATAACGATTGTATTCTTTAACCCTAATATTATCACTTTTGAAGACTGATTGGATGATAATAAAATCTCATTGTTTGTCACAAAACATGTTGAATTCCACACAACCTTGCAACTATCTGGATTCCAATCTCTATCCCATCCACTTGGTTGTTCCTCCGCCTGACAATAGATCGCATTCTCAAATATTTGTCCATCACGCAAGCCAACACTATCTTGGTGTTCTACCATAGATGTGCAACCGACAAAGACATCATACCCCATGTCTGTAACAGAAGCAGGTATATACACTTTTGAAAGATTTGTACAATAACCGAAGGCTTCACTACCAATAGAAATCACCGAGTCTGGGATATCTATGAATGACAAGCCACTACAATACCAAAATGCATGATAATCGATAGATTTTACAGAAGAAGGAATTGAGACAGTTTTGACCCAATCACAAGTGGAAAAAGAACCATATCCAATGTTTTTAACATTATCAGGAATAATAACAGAGGAGTCTGTTCCTATATATCCTACTAAAGTCTCCTTTGTTTCATCTTCATATACAAAGTCACCATCTATAACAGTGCCCACAATATGTCGTTTAGCTCCCCACGGGCTATTAGATGATTTTCCATTATAAATAACAGTATGTGTTCCTTTAAATACTTTCTCTCCTATTATTTCTACATCATCAGGAACGATAACCACAGATTTCGGACCTACATATGCAGCAATTCTCTTCTTTGTTTCATCACCATACCAAAAATTATCTTCAAAATAAGACCCTCTTATGAGATGTCTCGCACCCCACGGACTTCCTGTATAATAAGAGCCTCCATAAATAATTGTATCAACTCCAGAAAATGAATACAGCCCAATATTTTCAACAGATTCTGGTATGACGAAAGGAGATAATTTATGACATCTTTGAAATGCTTCATTCTCAATTTGGGAAACATTTTTCGGAATATTAACAGATTGCAAATTCTCACAAGAATGAAACAAACGAGTCGGAATTACATCTATTGAATCAGGAAGCACTACAGATGTCAAACTCGTACAGCTTTGAAATGTGGTTGCACCTATCGACTTGACTGAGTTAGGGATGTTTAATGAGGCTAAGCTGTCACATTCAACGAATACAGATTTTCCAATGGAGATTAAGGAAGAAGAAGACAAAAAGTCCACAGAAGCCAAACGGGAGCACTGAGAAAATGCAAAATCTCCTATAGAAGTAACCGAACTTGGAATTGTAACTGACCTCAGATTTGCACAGTGGCGGAATAAACTGGAAGATATTTCTTTTAAAGAATCTGGGATATTGACAGTTGTCAAATTTATACAAAACATAAAAGCTGCGTTTCCAATTGAAGTGACAGAAGATGGAATTTCTATAGAAGTCAACTTATAACAACTGTGGAATGCTTCGGCACCTATTGAAGTGACTGATGAAGGTATTTCTATTGATTTTAAATTTTGGCAATATAAAAATGCAGTATTACCAATAGAGTCAACAGAGGGAGGAATAACAACAGATACAATTTTATCACATTGTCCGAAATAGCCGACAGTCGTGACAGTATACTCTATACCATCAAGCTGTATTTTTTCTGGTATAATAATATTTTTTTCCGTCACATAATGACAATTTGCAGTTACACAAACTGTTTGTTTCACAGAATCCATCACTGTGTATGTCAACCCATCAATGAGAGCTGATTTCGCCATAGATGGATTAGTCAACAACATAAAAAGCATCAGACATGAAATCAGTCTGTAACAAATTGTATTATTTATTGTATCTTTTCTATTTTTCATAATCAAAGCAAATTTTAAAAGCACGTACAATAAAAAAAGGCAAATTTTACTTTGCCTTTTTCTTATTCTTATATATCATATATCCGACGAATCCGACGAACACTACAATTATCACCAGCAAAAATTCATGGCTGTAGTGCTGAACCTTTTCTATCAATTCTTCTTTGTTCATCACTCCATGAAAACCATATCCGATACATGCTAGAATAATGTTCCATGCTCCGGCTCCCAAGAATGTGAAGAATGCAAACTTTCCAAAATTCATCTTTGACAGTCCGGCAGGGATTGAGATCAACTGTCGTACTGCTGGAATCAATCGTCCGATCAATGTCGCCAACACTCCTCTCTTACGGAAATATTCCTCGGCGTATGCCACCTTGTCGCTATCCAACAAACATAGATGTCCCAATTTGCTGTCGGCAAACGCGTAGATGATCTTTCTGCCTAATGTATACGACAACACATAGTTGATTGTCGCGCCAAGCAATCCACCGACTGTGGCAAACAAAATAACTAATGGCAGACTCATTGTGCCTTCCGCAGCCATAAACGCAGCCGGAATAACTACAATCTCCGATGGAAACGGAATAAATGAGCTCTCAATCATCATAAAAAAAGTAACCCAAAAATAGTTAAGGTTCTCCAACGCTCCTTGAAAAAGTTCTGCAATCATGTTATTGTCTTATTATGCTTAAAAATGTTTTTATCTTCTCTATATCTTTATTCGCAGGTGAAATTTCAAATTTGCTGTTAACATCTACTCCAGCAAACTTAGGATGCTTTATTTTTTTCACAGCTTCTGCATCGTCTACTCCGACTCCTCCGCTCAACAAAAATGGCAGATCCAACGAGTATTCATCCAGCACCGACCAGTCGAACTGCTGTCCGCTGCCTCCGTAGCCTACACACTTGTAGTCAAACAGCATATAGTCGGCGACACTCTCCCACTCCGCTGTGAGATTCTTCACATCATCGACTCCCAAAACACTGACCGCCTTGATAATGCCAACCCCAGTATGCTTCTTCACAAGGTTTGCAAAATCCACGTCTTCCCCACCATGAAGCTGAACAAACGAAAGATTATATTTCTTCACTGTTGCGACCACAGTGGCAAGATCAGCCTTCACAAACACTCCCACTTTGGCTATTTTCTTTGGCACACAACCTGAGCATACATCCTCACCGTCGACAAAGCGCGGACTCTTCGGGAAAAATATCATTCCCATCAAATCCACCCCCATATTTTCAAGTGTCTGCATCTGCTGGGGGTCTCGCATTCCGCACACTTTAACTATCATGATTATTCAAAGTTGAATGAGATAGCAAAAATTCGTGAAGACAATTTGGAGAACACTCCTTTTCCTCCTGCCACTCCACCCGAGAACTTCAGGTCGTCGGCACTGGCGATATCTGGTCTGTCTCTATTTATCACGTCGCTCAATCCGAAGAATGCCTTAAACTCAGGGCACAACTTGAAATATGGCAGATAGATATCAAATCCAAATCCAATCTCCGGACCATAGTCTGTGGCTTTCAACATAATAGGAGCTTCCTTGTCGCGACCTACAGCGACTGTTCCGGCAAAACCTCCTAAGAAATATGGGCGGACGTTGCGAGCTCTCTGTCCACGTATTTTAAACAGCAATGGGAATGAAATCAAATTGGATTTCACAGAGACATCTCCACCCTCTCTCTCATTTCCATCTTTATCCACGAATCTCAATGTTCGCTCACCGAAATACAACACTGGGCAGAAACGCATATCCAAATGTTCAGCAAGACGCAAATCGGAAATGATACCAATTGAGAATCCTACCTCAAAATTAATATCCTCACCATACCATACCTTACCGTCTTCCAAAACCTCTCCGCTTTGGAATGGATTGAAATCCAGTGTGTTCAATCCTAGAATAAATCCGAAATGGTACGGTTTATTGTCTGAATTGACAAGATTAGGGACCTCACCGACATTGTATCTCTGAGCAGACAACGTCAGCAAAGACAATAACAAACAGAATAATAATGCAATTTGTCTCTTTATCATATCACTTATTTTTCTTTTTTAAGGCAGAATTTCAGCAAACTCCTCGATATGCTCATCAATGTAGTAAGCCAAGAGTTTCTTCTCCTGCTCGGAAATTTCTATTATCTCTTCTTCTATCGGATCAAACTCCTCATACTCCTCAAAAGAGGCTATGAAATCATCATCACTTTTATCCCTCTCCAAGTCTTCTTTGTTGGCGGCATAAATATCATGAGCCTTATAAAGAAGTTTGGATGTCTTGACAGCTCCGAATGTCTTCAGCATCTTTGCCACAGGATTCTTGAAAAAGTAGCCGCCAAAACCATTCTGTATCAAACCGACAAATCCCTCCTCATCAAGCTCCTCCAAAAGAAGATGATAAGCCCAGATAGTGTGCTGCGACGCATTTAGCTTCGCCATCGCTTCCGCCGTGTATCCGTCTTTGAACACATCTGCGTAGTGAGACACAAACAAATCAAAGAAAGCCAAGATGTCACCATCTTTCAAAGCCTCCTTGATCTCACTATCTTTTATTTTAACGAAATTTTCTGCCATATTATTGCGCTAATGCCAATCTTTTTATTCCACCTCCACTTCTCTGCACAACACAAACGGCATCACCACATTGGTCATGCTGTCGCGAACTGTGTAAAGAGAAGAAATCACCTGTTTCCAATTGTCTGTTTCCGAGAATACAGCAAGATACTCATCTCCCTGCTCTATCACCTTCACAGTGTCCGATTTCACCATCATCTGCTGCTGTACAGCAAACGAGTCGGCCTCAGCCTTTGTCTCAAACCTCGACAAGACAACGCTATATTTAGTCACCTTCTCCACCGAGTGTGAGCTGACCCAGTTGCATGGAGTGTCGAGAATCAACGACGCTTGGTAGGAGTTGATACTGTCGCGATGGACTGGCTGTGCGAAGAAGCAGAACAAAAGGACTGCCGCAGCCGCAATCACCGAGAATCCCGTCGATTTTTCAGTCGGGCGGTAGACATTGCGTCGCTCCACCTCAGCCTCATCAAGTTCAGGAAAATAGAATTCCTGCAAACCATAAGCGTCAACATTCTCAACGACTCTTGGCTGCGAATGGAAAATGATATTTCTTCCATCTTTCTCTAGAACTCCGAGTCCGGACAAATCAAATTTATGTTCCTTTGCCAACGCCGACATCACTCTAGCGACCTCATCCTTAATCAGTTGCTCGGCGTCGTTGGCTGATAATCCTTCCGTCTCTACCAAGGCAGACTGAAGGAGTCCGTCGTTGTGCTGCAGACGCTGGTTGAACAGCACCTCCACAGACGGCGGAGTGAATTTTCCGCTTTTCTTATCAATTCGCGCACTCGCTTTATTACACACAAAGCCGCCTAGCCCGGGGACAATCACCAGACTGTGCACACAAAGTAAATCTCGAACAATCAAAAAAAGCGGTTTCATATTCTTTTTTTATTTCTTCAACTCATCAATGAATTCCTTCAAAGCGGCTCCCGGATTCTGAGTCTTCATGAAATTCTCTCCGATCAAGAATCCCTGGAATCCCTTCTCACGAAGCATCTTAATGGTGTCCGGACTTGATATTCCGCTCTCCGAAATACGCACCATATCATTAGGAAGCTGCGACATCAAGTCGATAGAAGCCTGCAAATCCACTTCAAAAGTCTTCAAATTGCGGTTGTTGATACCAACGATATCAACATTCTTATTGATATGGCCAAGCTCGTCGGCGGAATGAAGTTCAAGAAGCACTTCAAGTCCAAGACGTTTAGCCTCCTCAGCAAGTTCAGCCACACGTTCAGGTGTGAGGCAAGCGGCGATAAGCAACACCACGTCAGCGCCACAGCTCTTTGCAAGGTGAAGCTGGATCTCGTCGATCACAAACTCCTTGAACAAAATCGGAACTCCCACAAGTTCGCGGGCGATACGAATGTCTTTAGGAGCACCTGCGAAAAAATCAGTGTCAGCCAAGACGGAAATGCCGGCAGCACCAGCCTTTTCGTAGAATGGCACAACCTCGTCGACCTTGGCATTCTCGTTGATAAATCCTTTCGACGGGCTTTTTCTCTTGAACTCCGAGATTATTCCCGTAGACGAAGCCAACAAACTTCTGCGCAATGAGTAGCAAACACGAGTATAAATTTCCGACTCCATGAAGTCACTCATTCTGATCGTACGCTTCAATTCTGCAACCTCTTCTTCCTTACGCGCTATAATTTTGTCTAGATACATACAATACTACTACAATAATACAATCCTAATATTTATGTTTTACGAGTTTAATCTGATGTAATTCTCCAATGCTTTCTTTGCCTTTCCGCTCTCCACGCTCTCCTTTGCCAAAGCAAGGCACTCTTCCATTGAAAGAGAAGAATCATAGACACGCATTGCAGCGGCTGCGTTGATAAGCACAACATTTTTCTGGCTTTCTGTTGCGCTGTTTGTCAACACATCATCAAAAATTTTCTTTGCCTCCTCTTTAGTTGATCCTCCGTAGATTTCCTTTGGATCAATTGTCTTCAGTCCGAAGTCTGCAGGAGAGTAAACCTTCTCCAGACCAGCGGCCGTGATCTTGAAATCAGAAGTCAGAGAAATCTCATCATATCCATCCTCACTCGTCACAATCGCATAGTCCATCTTTAGCTTCTGGAATACATTGGCATACAATCTCATCTGCTCAAGATTGGCTGTACCCAAGCACTGACATTGCGGACGACAAGGGTTGATAGTCGGTCCGAGGAGGTTGAAAAGAGTTGGCACCTGAAGAGCCTTTCTGACAGGCACAACATTCTTCATACCTCTTGCAAACAATGGAGCATGCATGTAGCAGAAGTTAGATCCATCCAAGCTGCGACGTAGCTCCGAGCTGTCATTGGTGAATTTTACACCATGACCTTCCAGCACATTGCTGGCTCCAGACACAGATGTAGCGGCATAATTTCCATGTTTTGCCACCTTAAAGCCAGCTCCAGCCAACACAAAACAAGCGCATGTAGAGATGTTAAAAGTATTTTTGCCATCGCCTCCTGTTCCAACAATATCTACTACTCTAACACCACCCAGATCAACAGGAACACCTGTCTCCAACATTCCCTGACGAACGCCAAGCAGCTCGTCGACGGAGATTCCTCTCGTCTGCATAATGGCAAGACACGCAGCTATCTGCTCGTTGCAATAGCGGCCCTCAGCAATACCCAACATCACATTTCTTGCCTCCTCCTGAGTCATTGTGTATTGGGTGTATAATTTACTTAAAATCTCTTTCATATCGTTTTTGTCATATGTGACTGTCCCAAAATTTGTCAAAAATAAGCAATGTTGGCCTATTAATGAAATTATTTGTCGTTTTTTTGAATTTTGAGGTCTCTTCACACCACTTCTCCCACCACGTAGCATGAGCCGAAAACGAGAATAAAATCATCTGCGTCGGCCTCTTTTTTCGCTGTCGCAAGTGCATTCTGCACAGTGCCACAACTCTTGCCCGTAAGTCCGTGAGCAGCGGCCATCTCTTTCATCTGGTCCGACGGAATGGCTCGCTTCGTTGTGGCGGCGGCAAAGTAGTAGACCGCATCTTTGGGAAGCAGACTGAGAATCTCCTCCACATCCTTGTCGCCACACGCTCCAAAGACAATACGCAGTGTCTTATACTTCTGTCGACCTATCTCATGCACCGCCTTTGTGATTCCATCCTCATTATGAGCGCAATCAGCGATGACGAGAGGGTTTGTCGACAATGTCTGCCATCGTCCTGAGAAATTGGTGTTCTTATATACGTTGGCAAATCCACGCTCCACAGCCTCATCCGACACTTTGTAGCCAAGTTTTCGCAACTCTTTGACAGCTGTGCGGACTGTATTGCGGTTTTCTATCTGATAGTCAGGAATATCCACGTCGACAGCATCCTTGATATCACAGAATATGGCTTTTGCTCCCGTCTTCTCAGCACACTCCTCAAACACTCGCTTCACACCTCCGTCGGCACGTCCAATCACACAAGGAGTATCCTTTTTCATTATTCCTGCCTTCTCGTATGCTATCTTTTCAAGAGTGTCGCCAAGAAGATTCATGTGGTCGTAACTGATGTTCGTCACAACACTCAGAAGTGGACTGATGACATTGGTGCTGTCCAAACGACCACCAAGTCCGACCTCAATCACAGCGAAATCAACCTTCTGACGTGAGAAATACCAGAATGCCATAGCTGTGGTCACCTCGAAGAATGATGGAAGCAAAGCCTCCAAGAAGACTCTGTATGTATCCACAAACTCGCAAACCTCTGCTTCAGAAATCATCTCTCCATTCACCTTGATACGCTCACGGAAATCACGCAGATGGGGCGACGTGAATAGTCCGACCTTATTTCCGTCTTCCATCAAAATACTGCAAAGATTGTTGCAGACACTGCCCTTTCCATTGGTTCCAGCCACATGGATAGTCTTTATATTCTTATGAGGAGAGCCGAGGAAAGCGTCGAGCAGACGCATAGACTCCATTCCCGGTTTATAACCCGAACGACCTACCATCTGAAACGGTGGCATACATTTATACAGCCATTCAACACACTCTTTATAGTCCATCACAACTTTTTTCTATTCAAATATGTTAACTAACACACAAAAGTAAAAAAAGAGAAAAAAATTTCATGGAATTAACTCTTTTTTTTTTGTCGTATCGAAAAGAGTTTTAATTTTGAAATAGACTTAAAAATAAGTTGAAACTAAAATATAAGGAGATAATGATATGAAAAAGAATTTCGTTTTAGACACTAACGTGCTATTGCACGACAGTAGCAGCATCTATAGATTCCAAGAGAACGACATATACCTACCAATCGCCGTATTGGAAGAGCTAGACAAGTTTAAGAAAGGAGCCGAGCAGATCAACTACAACGCTCGCTCAGTGGTGAGAGACTTGGATACACTTGCGGAAGACGGAATCAAGGGAGGCATTCCATTGGGTGAAGGTCTTGGCAAGCTATATATCGTGACAGACACAGTCTATCCAAAGAAGCTATCAGACTCTTTCTCAGAGAGAATTCCAGACCACCGTATCATGGCAGTCGCTCTCAATCTGATGGAGAAAGATCCTAAGACACCTACTATATTGGTGACAAAGGATGTCAATCTTCGTATGAAAGCGAAAGCTCTCAACATTCCTGTGGAGGATTACGAGAACGACAAGGTGACAAACGTTGACATCTTCGATAAGGCACAGGAGGAGATTGATGTAGACGCGGATTTGATAGACAAACTATATTCAGCTCCAAACAGCATTCTGCTAAGCGAAAGCGGCCTCAACCGTACGTTTGCAGCGAACGAGTGCTTCATTCTAAAAAGCAACCGTGCGACAATATTGGCACGTTACGATGCCGACACACAGTCTGTAGTAAGAGTGAAGGAGGATTTGAAGGCATACGGAATCAGCGGAAGAAGCGCAGAGCAGAAGTTTGCTTTGGACGCATTGTTGAACAACGACATTAAACTTGTGGCTATCTCTGGTAAGGCAGGTACAGGTAAGACATTGTTGGCTCTTGCGGCAGCGTTGCAGCAAAACAAGGACTACAAGCAGATTCTGTTGGCACGTCCTATCGTGGCGATGAGCAACAAAGACCTTGGATTTCTACCGGGAGACCAGAAGCAGAAAGTGGCTCCATACATGCAGCCTCTATTCGATAATCTGAACGTCATCAAACGTCAGTTTGGAGCTAACAGCAAAGAGCTGGCATTGCTCGACGAGATGCAGAAAGAGGAGAGACTGGTGATCGAGGCGTTGGCATTCATCCGTGGACGAAGCCTTTCAGACACATACGTGATCGTCGACGAGGCACAGAACCTGACACCACATGAGATCAAGACAATCATCACACGTGCAGGTGAAGGATGTAAGATGGTCTTCACAGGAGACGTTCAGCAGATCGACGCCCCATACCTTGACATGCAGAGCAACGGTCTGGCTTACATGATCGACAAGATGAAAGGACAGGAAATATTCCAGCACGTCAACCTTGTCAAAGGTGAGCGAAGCAAATTGAGCGAAATCGCCAGCAAATTGTTGTAATCACGTGTAGAGACGCACGGTCTTGCGTCTCATTAATCAATTTGCAACGGCAACGGTCGTGCGTCTCATTAATCAATTCAATGACGATGACTACGGTCGTGCGTCTATTTATTAATTAAGACAACGGTCGTATTTATCAACGACAAAAGACAACCATAAACAGCAAGGGGTGAAGCTACAGGTTTCACCCTTTTTGCAATATAGAAGACGACAAAATGGAACTTGAAGTATCAATTTTTTACCTGAGCCTTTTTGCTATTTTTTTAATCATCATATTGACAGCGGAAACGTCAATAAGCAAAATCTTAGATTTTGCCAATTATATATTTAACCCTAACGCGAAAAAAGAAAATGAATACTACTCTTTATGCACAAAACTTGTTGTATACACAGCCTATTACTGTGGCAGCGACAGACTCAATGAAGAAACATTATCTGAATTAAATAATTTTCATTTTTGGAGCATCTCTGAAAATGAGAATGGAAAATCAAAAATTATCATAGAAGAAGTAAACGAGTATTTCAAAACTGCATCTCAAAAAGGCATCTCTAAATCCGACATTTTGCTTCTGTGCTATAAGATTGCCAAACTTGATATCCATAATAATACATATTATTTTAGAAGAGCACTATTCTCGGCAGCATTCCAAACCGGTGAGTTTTATCAAACGCTTCACGATATATGCGAAAAGCTTGGAATCTCAGTTTGGGATTTCAGCGATCTATATAAAAATTACTCAAAAGAATACAAAAAAAGAACTGCCAACACGACCCAAAATAAAAAAGGAAAGAAGAGCACTTCCAACAACACACAAAAAAGGGAATATAAAAAAAGGGATTATAAGAAGACTAAAAATAATAATCAGCAAGAACATAAAGACACTTCATTTGTGACACTGACACTCGAACTGCTTGTGGAGGCGATGAAGGTGGACCGGTCGAAGATGGTGTGTGAGCTGGACGTCATCAAAGCATTCATTCTGAAATATGACAAGGAGAATTTTCAAGAACGAGTATTGGAGGTGAAAAAATACCTCAACTACGAATATATAGAGGTGCATGTGGAAGAAATATGCACCAATATCTACAAACAATTCCGTCAAGACTATCACAAGAGAGAGGAAATATTAAAGCTTTTATTTGAGCTCATATATGCCGACGAGACATGTACCTACGTAGAATATAATTTTCTGAAAAAGGCGGCGAATATGCTCAAAATTTCAAAGACATCCTTTGATTTTATGAGGATGAAATTTGAAAATAGGAAAAACAAAAAGCAAGAAAACAAACAACAGAGCTATAGTCAAAACGGCAATTATCAGAAAAAACAGAATCAAAATAGTTCACAGCCTAAATATACAAGTGAGTTGGAGAAAGCGTATGCGGCACTTGGAATCGACAAAGATGCATCCGACAAAGAGATCCGTGCATGCTGGAGAAACCAGATTCGTGTCAACCATCCCGATCTGATGGAGAGCAAAGGTGCGGAGGCTGTAATGAAGGCGACGGTGAAATGCCAGGAGCTCAACAAAGCATTTGAGATTGTGAAGGCAAGCAGAGGAATGAAATGAAATGCATAATTAGGAATGCTAAAGTAAATGACGAGTTGCAATCATGTTTGTTAATAAAACATAAAAAGCAAAGAAATAGTGATCTCGGTGATGTTTCACATCCACATAATAGCTTATCTTTGTAAAAGTAAAAACGGAAATCAATTTAGTTGTTTTCTTGTTCTAGACTAATTTGATTGCGAGTACGTGAATAATTAAAAATAAATATTTATGAGAAAGGTATTATTTATTGGCTTGGTATGTTCAGGCTTGGCTTTAGCAGCAAATTCTTGTAGCGGATCGTCTGAATCGACATCTAAAACAGAATCCAACGAAGTAACAGTAGATGAGCCAGAAAAACCAGTTAAAAAAGTCAGATATGCAAGTTTGGAATTGGACAGGCTATCCACGACATTAGGAATCACTGTAGGGCAGGATGATGATGTTGAGCTATTCCGTGAAGTTGCGACATGGGTAGGGACACCATATAAAAGTGCAGGAGCCGACAAGAATGGAGCCGACTGCTCAGGATTTGTGAACGCAGTCTATGATAAGGTATACAACATAAGTTTGCCACGTCAGACTTCTAAAATTTATGAAAGATCGAGCAGGATCGATTTGGAAGATGCGAAGGCAGGAGATTTGGTTTTCTTCCGTACAGATGGGAAGACGAATCAAACACCAAACTATATGGGCATTTACCTGAAAGAAAACCGTTTTGTCGTCATGTCTTCAAAAGGCTTAAAATTCGAAAATATGTCTTCTTCGTACTACAAAAAGAATTTCGTTTGTGCAGCGACTATAAAGGAGTAATGCAGGATTAGGCATGACAATGTTTTTTCCAATCTACTAGGGAAAAAAAATCTCTTTGGAAGCAATCCACGATGTCAAAATAAGCAGATTTAATTCTGATTATTTTGACATTGATATATAATAGTGTTATGAGTGTAAAACAAGAGAAAAAGCAGATCAAAACCAAACAAAACATTCTTAATGCAACTTTAATCAACATATACTAGGCAGAGTAGAAACAGAAAACGCACCTTCACAAATACAACTATGTTGTCGGTGCAGGAAAACATGCCATGAATGACATTGAAAACAGCCAAACGCTAAAAAAAAGAACAATAGAAAACGTATACTGGTTTCTATTGTTTCAGTAATCATAATAAATCAACTCATATTGTATTGCCTTTCAGGCAAAGTCTAGATACAGCCGTAATTCCCGAGACTTCGTCCCGGGATACGTTTGCTTTGCTCAGATTCTATCATTTAAAACATCTTCCAATATTTTCTTTTTCTCTCTCCTACAATCAATGAGTTTTTTTGACAAAAATTCTTATACGCTTCTTCCAGCACTATATCTTCTTGAGCTTTAGTTCCTAGAATATCAGAAATTGCTTTAGATGTCTCTCGTCCATCTTTGTAGACATTACTTTCATGCTTCAACATATCATTGTCTACATAACCGACAAAACGACTTGGAGCAAATTTGATTTCATCCCCTTCTTTGTATGCAATAAGACAGACTCCATTTTTGATTAAATCTAGAGCAAAAAGCCTCTTATCAATATATCCATAAGGATTTAAATATAACTCAATAGTCTCTATATTTTTCCATAGTTGAGATTCAGAGTAGACCAATTCTACGCAATCTAACTCCGTGTCTTTTATTTCTTTATATCGTTTTGTTTGTTCTTTTCTTAAAGGAATAAGATCATCAAGTTCATAAATATCCGTCTTACCAACATATGATTTGAAACCAAAGTTCTCCAAAAAAAGATCTACAGCAATCATCGGATAATCCACACGACGCACATTCCAAATAGAATTGATATAACGATACCGGTGAGAAAGATAAATCACAGTCAAATAAAAATTAAGATTTAGGCCAGAAATATTATCATCGATAACCAATATGTCATTTTCAGGCATATCAGTCTTTAATTCTTCTAAATCAGCACTATCAATATTATTAAAAGATATATAATTTTGAATCGTACGAACAAAATCATCTTCTGATTCAAAAGACAATAAAAGTTCACGATCTTCACGCCACAATTCTTTCAATAATATCATATACTCCTTTACCCTTAAATCATAGTCTATAATAAAATTAGCTATTGATTCAGGAATTAATTTACTAGTATATTGAGATTCTGAATATTTCATTATCTATCTCCCTTCTTTGCATTACAACTTCTACATAAGATCTGAAGGTTTTCAGGAATAGATTTTCCTCCTTTGTTGAGTGGAATTATGTGGTCCACGTGAAGAAATAGTTTATTCGAATACTGTTTTCCACACGACGCACAAGTATACAGTCCATTTTTTATGGATTTAGAAAAAGTAGCCGAACGGAGTTGTGCCTCTAGTTTAGGATTATATTTTTTGATTTCAGAAAGAGGCAAATCCTCTAAATTACGTTTGCCAAACTTTACATTATCGTCAGAATCAAAATAGAAATCAGGGCGAGTGAGTTTCGTCAATTCGACCGAGACCATTTTTTGAAAATACATTTCTTTGTTAAAGAACAGTTTGATGATATTTTCATCTTCATCATCCCAAATTTGCTTCAAATACTCGTTTTGCTGGTTTATTCCCATATTATTATCACAGATATACTGAGCAATCTTCTTTACATCCAATTTTTGACGATCTACTTCCTCAAATTTATAGAATCTTGGGGCAGAATCCTTTTGAAGATAGTAATTGATGATATTTATAACATCTTCTCTTCTGTAAGGAGGAATCATATTCTTGTTTCCAAGGAAATATAATTCAAAACAGGCTCTCTCCATCTCATCTATTACATTGTCTTCCGCGTATTCTGAATCATTAAGACTAAACTTGTCTATAAGTTCAGACATTCCAGCGAGCATATTTTCATAACAATGTAATGAATTGTTGTAAACCATAACTTGACAAGAGACATCACCATCCTCTGTAGTATAATCAAAAACATACATTCCAACAGGAATTCGTTCTATAAAATCAACCTTTTCTATTTCCTTACTATCAAACTGACTATCAAGAATACGAGCGAATTCCTGAATTTTCTCTACAGAAATACATCGTATATTTTTCTGTAGTGAAAATGCATCTGAATCCTTGAACTCATTATCTCCATTAAAAATTGTTTCTGGATTAACCCAAGCAATTTTATCATTCCAATCATCCACAAAAGAAACAATATAAGCCTCTTCTGTTCCTCCAGCAGCAGGTCCTCGTAATGCTCGACCAATCATCTGAGTCATAAGAATTGTTGACTGAGTAGGACGAGCAAGAAAAACTGTTTTTGTCGCAGGCAAATCTACCCCTTCTGTTAGAATATTTACATTCACCAACACTTTCAACTTTCCTTCTTGATACTCTTTTATCTTTCTGTCGTTTTCCTCCCTGCTAATAGTTACACCTGTAGAACTATCAACAACAGAAGAAATGATAAAATCAGCAATTCTACCATCTTTATTGAACAATGCACAAAGAGCTATGGCATGATTACAATTTGTCGCAAAGACTATTGTTTGTCCATACTGGTTTTGATTTTCAAAATACTTATTGGCGATCAAAGAATTACGACCTGCATTTTTAGCCATTCTATCAGCAAGTACTTCGGTAAGGTCATTTCTCATAATCTTACTAATCTCCGTATTGCTTAAATCACCAAAATTTTCATCTGTATGGTATAATACCTGAATAGGTTTTGCAAGAATTCGTCTGTTAATAAGATCTTGTAGACTTACTGAATAAGAAATTCCTAAATCATTTTTAACAGCCACCTTATCCTTGACTCCATCATGATATATTTTAGCTAGTAGCCCATGTTCTTTATCTGATGTACGTGTTGGAGTAGCAGTCAATCCAATCAATTTGACGTTTTCTACTTTTCCTCTTATGTAATCAAGTACCTTACGATAAGTTTTAGCAGTGGAATGGTGAGCCTCATCAACAATCACAAAAATCTGGTTCTCATTTTTTAACCAAGAATCAAGACAAGGAAGATTTCTTCCTATACTATCTTTGCCAATAATCAGCACTTTATCCGAAGGTTGGATATCTGTCGCTCTATCATGATAAGGAGATCCTGATACTATTCTGTAGGTAAATTCATTTATATGAGGAAGATTCTCACAATAACTGAATTTTTGAAATGACTCGGCAGCTTGATCAAGCAGCATTGTTCTATGGGCTAACCAAATTATTTTAATGTCCTTATCCACTGCATTTTTTAAAAGCCAAGTAGAAGCGGTGTAGGTTTTACCACCACCTGTAGGCAAGACTAATAATGTACTAAAAGATTCATATTTGTTAATAACATCAAGACATTCCATTGCCTGACGCTGATGTTCATATGAATTTCTCGTGTTTGTTCCCTTTTTAGTGTATATCACTCCATATGATTTCACCTCAATTTCGTTGTTCATAAGTTACTTTATTTTTATGTGAGATTTTTATAATCCACACACAAAAAAAGCGTGGAGCCAGTCCTTGTCACTCGTTCCACGGTCTATAGGCCTTCGCATTGCCTTGTTAGTCGAAACGAGCAACGCTGAAAGCCCCACGCTTGTATATCGAGCCAACACCAGCACAAGGCATCAAAAGATGCCAAGAGCTAATGTGGGCGCATAATACACCTATCTTGGGGCGTTCCCGTTGCTTTGTTTTTGACTAACAGTTTTGAAGTTGCGAAGTTCATAGACCGTCAAAACCAAAGCGTAAAGGTACGCCTTTTCTTGTATGTATGTTTCTACTCCCGTCGTGCACCCCAATGAGGCTTTCAGCGAGATATAGTATTCGCAAATTTACACTTTTTTTCTATAAATCAAACTTTTTTATCTATAAATTTCAATTTCTGTGACTTCCGGTCAGGTTTGAAACCTGACACTTCAAATAAAAATCTACTTTCACGATGTCAAAATAAGCAGATTTGAATCTGATTATTTTGGCATTGATATATAATAATATATATATCAATATGTTATGAGTGCAAAATAAGAGACAAAAGATATTCGCAAAAAATCTTTTGAGAAAAAGTTGAGGAAATGAATTATTATTCATATTTTTGCAATAACAGAATCCGCCACGCTTCCCATAAGAATAGCGAACCAGGGCGGGTCTTTTTATTATATTTATTAGTAATGAGTACATTCAGAATTTATACAAAACAAGCGTTATCTATTCCTAATCAAATAGCTTTATTAAAAAATAGAGGTCTTCAAATAGACGATTTTAGAGACATAAAAATCACAAATTCAAGAAAGATTGTTGATGCTCGCAATTATATAATCCATGGTTATGATAGTTTATCCGCTGACATTCTGTGGTCAATAGTCATCAATCATTTGCCTTTACTAAAATCTGAAATAAAAGAATTGTTACAATCAGAAGGATAATAAGCAATACAATCATCTGACAATTAATACAATAAAATCCCCGAAAAACAGTTTGTTTTTCGGGGATTTCTCTACAAAAAAAGTTCGTTTTAGTGTTCCAACCAGTTTTTTATCATCTGCTTACCGTCTGGAGTAAGCACTGACTCCGGATGAAACTGTATGCCTCTTATATCAAATGTCTTGTGACGCAACGCCATCACCTGACCTTCCTCTGAAACTGCCGTAATCTCCAGATCTGCCGGGAATCCTTTCGCGTCGACTACCCATGAATGATATCTTCCTACTGGGATTCTCTTACTCAATCCCGCAAACACATAATCGTCGACTGTAATGTCGATGTCGGTCTGCACGCCATGAAAAACATCTGACAGATTCGTCAGTGTGCCTCCGAAACTTTCTCCGATAGCCTGATGTCCTAGACAGACTCCTAAAATAGGTTTCTTCCCTTTATACTCGGCTATCACATCCATAAGCAGTCCGGCTTCTTTAGGAATTCCTGGACCTGGACTTAATATTATTTTATCAAACGGCTGCAAATCAGTCAATTTGAATTGATCATTTCTATACACTGTCACCTCCGCACCCAATGCTTTGACCAAGTGAGAGAGATTGTATGTGAATGAATCGTAGTTGTCTATAATTACTATTTTCATATATTCTAAATTTAATATTAGGATCTGCTTATTTATACTCTAAAACCATTATACGTTTGAAAATCATCGTATAAAGCCAAATATTTGTAAATGCTCGTCCTTACAGACTCGCAAAGAAGAAGGTTAGGGAGTTCCACCCTTAACAATCCTCATTTAAGCAACAAAATCCTTAATTTAAACAGTTAATTAAATTTTCTCAGCAAGAGTGATGGCGCGACGCAATGCTCCCAACTTATTGTTCACCTCCTGCAACTCGTACTCCTCGTTACTCTTGGCAACAATTCCTCCACCTGCCTGGAACCACAATTCACCTCCACGGCTCACGAACGTACGAATAGTGATTGCCTGATTCAGCGACTTGTTAAGACCGATAAATCCAATGCATCCGCCATACGCTCCACGGTTGTGCGGCTCATACTCGGAAATCAGCTGCATCGCCCTCACCTTTGGAGCTCCGGAAAGAGTACCTGCAGGGAACGTGTCGATGAATGCCTTGATTGGATCAGCATCTTTGTCGAGTGTGCCACGCACACGGCTCACCAAATGGATGACATGGCTGTAGTATTGCATCTCCTTGTATTTCTCCACATACACGTCATGACAATTACGAGACAAATCATTGCGGGCAAGATCCACAAGCATCACGTGCTCTGCGTTCTCCTTCGGATCATCGTGAAGAAACTGGGCATTCTTGGCATCCTGAGCAGCGTCGCCAGTACGCTTTGTCGTGCCTGCGATCGGATCGATATAAGCCTGATCTCCCTCGATACGGCAATGAGTCTCAGGGCTTGAACCAAAGATTCTGAAACCGCCGAAGTCGAAATAGAATAGGTATGGCGACGGGTTGATGCTTCTCAACGCACGATACAACTTGAAATCATCACCCTCGTATTTCTGGATAAAACGTCTCGACAACACAATCTGGAAAACATCTCCACGCAAACAGTGAGCAATACCCTTTCGGATGTTAGCCTTATGCTCCTCATCAGTCAGCGGGCTCGTTGTTTCGCCAATTGCATGAAACTCATAATTGCTGATTTTTCCGCCACGTATTGCGGTGCGGACTCTCTCTATTCCACTTTTCTCTCCATCCTGAAGCATCTCAATAATCATCATCTCATTATTGAAGTCGTTGAAGACGATGATATAGCGATACAATATATATAGCATGTCGGGAGCGTCGGCCAACGGATTCACCTCATCCTTCACTTTGATATCCTCGAAATAGCGGACAGCGTTGAATGATGTATAGCCATACAATCCACAATAGTTGGAAAACTCACCGTCGACTGAGATTTCCTTCAAGAAATCATTGATGGCGCAATCCGAACGATATGAATGATCCACAACATGCTCGCGTCGACTTCCATCAGGAAATTTCATAAACGTTTTTCCATGGCTGATTGAGACACTTGCGATAGGCTCCAAACCGATGAACGAACGATTGTTATCACCACCATGATAATCAGAGCTTTCCATCAAAGCACTCTGAGAATATAGGTCGCGGACACGAAGATATGTCTCGACGGGAGTGTGCATGTCTCCCAAGACTGTAACGACATTTGTTTTAAACTTATACATAGTCTCAACCTTTAATTTTCTTTATTAATGAATTAACAGCATCTTCAATTGTAGGATTGGCATCCAGTTCCTTAATAAACTGGCTTCCTACGATAGCACCACAAGAGTTGTCGGCTGCGGCACGAAACGTCTCATGGTTGGAAACACCAAATCCGACAAGGGTAGGATTCTTAAGGTTCATTGCCTTAATACGCTTGAAATAATCTTGTTTACTCTGTCCGAAACTGTTTTGAGCACCAGTAGTGCCAGCGGACGAAACCATATAAACAAATCCAGAACTTGCCTCGTCAATTTTGCGGATTCTCTCGTCGCTTGTCTCAGGAGTGATCAAATGAATGAAATCAAGTCCATACTTCTCCACAATCGGACGATACTCCGCATTATATTCATCGACGGGAAGATCAGGAAGAATAATTCCGTCGATACCAATCTCTACCGCTTTTTTGCAAAGATTTTCAAAACCAAACTGCATTGCACAATTGATGTATCCCATCAGCACCAAAGGAATATCAGTCACCTTGCGGATATCCTTAATCTGCTCAAAAAGAAGTTTCTGCGAAATTCCATTCTTCAAAGCGATAGAGTTGCTACGCTGAATAACAGGGCCGTCTGCCAACGGATCTGAGAATGGAATACCGATCTCAATCATGTCCACACCAGCATCAGACAGAGCCTTGATGATTCGTGGAGCCGAGTCTACTGTGGGATAGCCCGATGAAAAGTAGACTGAAAGTATATCTTTGCCTTTTTCTTTAAAAAGACGTGAAATTCGAGTCATTTTAAGTAATTATTAATGGTGAATAATGAATAGTTAATTCTCAATTCTTAACTATTAATTCTTAATGTGTTTCAAATAAGTCTGCATATCCTTGTCGCCACGGCCAGAAACAGTCAAGACAACGACATCATCCTTTTTGAACTTATCCTTCATTCTTGGCAGAAGAGCAAGAGCGTGAGCACTTTCAAGAGCAGGAATGATACCTTCGAGTTTTGTCAGTTCAAACGCTGCATCCAGAGCCTCCTGATCTGTGATTGGAAGCACTTTGCTTCTTCCTTCCTTAAACATCTGGCAATGCATAGGGCCGACGCCTGGATAATCGAGTCCGGCAGATATAGAATACGGTTCAATGATCTGACCATCCTCAGTCTGCATCACATACATTTTAGAGCCGTGAAGGATTCCGACAGTACCTATGTTTAGAGACGCTGCAGTCTCGCCGGTCTCAACTCCAAGACCACCTGCCTCAGCAAGAACGATGTTGACTCTCTCGTCGCCCTTATAATGATAGATTGTGCCGGCGGCATTAGAACCGCCACCGATGCAAGCCATCAAATAGTCGGGATAATCCCTACCCTCTTTCTCTTTGATCTGCCACTTGATTTCCTCACTTATAACACTTTGCATTCTTGCCACCATTTCTGGATATGGGTGAGGACCCATTGTGCTGCCAATGATATAGAAAGTGTCACGCGGGTTGCAGCACCAATCACGGATAGCCTCGTTGCAGGCATCTTTCAGAGTCTTGTTGCCACTCTGCACAGGGACAACCGTTGCGCCCAACATCTTCATTCTCTCCACATTAGGTTTCTGACGCTCGACATCAGTCGCACCCATATACACAACGCATGGAAGATTCATCAGAGCACAAGCAGTTGCTGTAGCCACACCGTGCTGACCGGCTCCAGTCTCACAAATTATTCGCGTCTTTCCCATTCTTTTCGCAAGAAGGATCTGGCCTAGGGAATTGTTGATTTTATGAGCTCCTGTATGATTCAGGTCTTCACGTTTAAGGTAGATCTTGCAGCCATACTTTTCGCTCAAACGGCTAGCATAGTAGAGAGGAGACGGACGACCGACATAATCCTTAAGAAGAGCATGAAACTCTTCCTTGAAATCCTTGCTGTTCATGATCGCCTCATATTGTTCCTGAAGGTCATAAACCACCTTGTGAAGAATCTCAGGGATGTAGCTGCCTCCGAATTCTCCATAGTAACCATCTTTGCTTACTTCGTAATTTTTCATATATGTAAATCTTTTTTATTTTCCGACACAAAAAAAGCTGTTTCACACGAAGTGAAACAGCCTTATGCTATCATTCAGTTACCTCAATACATAAACACAAAAAATCATTATCAGATTCGCGCCTTAATGAATCCGACAATGAACCGCAAAATCAACTCTTTTGCGTAAGCTTTTTTGAATAGGCGACTGCTTCACTTCTTAATATTCCTGAAGAAAGCCACCATCGCCAATACCTATGTATTATTTGGTAATTCATAAATATCAATGGTTTTACAGATGCAAAATTAGATAAGTTTATGAAAACCACAAAACATTTGAAGATTTTTTTAAAACTTTTTTTCATATCAAGAGTCAGCATCTAACTTTTCAATAAAAGATTGACAAACATCATATTATTAAATATGTAGCCAGACTGAATCTGTCTTTGTAAAAAGCAAAACAAAAATCACACTTGTCCTTTTTTAAATCATAAAGGAGACATGATCACTCACATCTCCCCTACATTATAATCTAATACAAAAATCACTTTTTCACAACCTTGTATGCTTTGCCATTCAGCTTCAAGAAGTAGATTCCTGAAGGAAGGTTTGCACCGAATGAATGTCCTGTCTCCGCATAACCTGCCTCGATTGTCTGGCCAAGTGCGGAAACGAGTTCGTAGTCTCCACCAACAGCAAATGTGAATTCAGTGTTGGATGGATTTGGATATACGACCATTGAATTCTCCGACTCAACTTCATCCACATCTGAAGCGTCACACTTATCGCTTACGACAGAAGAGCATTCCCACGTGTGAGGGATAGCTGTCTCAGTCTCCTCTCCATAGATGATACCCAGACCTATTGAACTCATATAGAAACGTCCGAACACGTTCTGGTCTCCCTCAAGGAACTGACCATTTCCTGGTCCTCCAAACTGATGTTTCGAATCACTTAGCAACTGCCAAGTCTTGCCCTCATCAAGTGAACGGTAGAAACCATTACCGTCGCCAGCAGAACCATATATATAAAGAGCATACTCGCCATCTTTCTTACCTTTTCCACAACCTACGGCCTCACAACTTTCGATACCAGACAATTTCTTGAATGTTGAGCCATGGTCTGTAGATACCATAATTCCATTTCCCGCGCACGGTGCATAAATCAAGCCTTCATGACCAGGAACGACACATAGACGAGTGTATGCGCTCTGCCATCCGAATGTGTTCTGGATAGCGACATCTTTGAATGACTTACCGTAATCATCACTTACCATAACCACGCCCATGCCAGACGCATATAGATAAGAATCATTCATTGGGTCAGTCACGATACGGATAGCCTTCTTTGTGCCATCGATCAAAGTCCAAGTTTTACCCTCATCGTCGGAATAGAAAATACCACTACCCGATCCATTACCATCAGGATCTGGAATTGGAATCACGAAGAAACGATATTTTCCATCCACCTTAGTAATCGCGCACTTACCCTCGTTTGAAGCAAGCGGTCCACACTCTCCACAGTACGGATTATTATACTGGGCTGATGTCTTCGACACCTGTTTCCAACCAGCCTCCCCAGAAGTTGTGATATAGAAGCCAGTGTTAGCCACACGCATCATCACATCCGGATTCTGTGGATAATAGCAGATTCCACCTGTTGTGCCAGGAGCAGGATCATGGATTGCCGGGAATTCGTGGATATCATTGTGTATGAATCCAGTGTAGTCGCCAATCACAGAAAGTGTGTTTCTGCCAGGAATAGATATGATATCTAGAGGCACCGTCTCCTCAAGCCCATTCACATCAAAATAGAATTTTGGTTCAGGGCACCATATCTGGTCACATGTGAAAATTCCATTACCAGAAGTGAACGAAGCCTTGTTCTCGTCAGTAGGGTCGATACAAATTGATCCACACCAGTGAAGAGCATAACCTTTCACCCAAGTGACTCCACTATTGTAAAGTGTCATCTTATTCTGCAGAGAATTCCATGTCTTACCTCCATCAAGTGTAGTCCAGACGATATCTCCATTCGCACTCAAGCCACCATCCCATTTCTGAGGAATCCATGTGTTGTTGGTAGAAACCACCATTTTGTCTGGATTAGACGGTGCGATATCAAATCCACCAAGAGCAGGAGCATTCGACGGAGTGATGTCCGTGATCTTATCTCCAGCGATGTCGTATTTATACATCTTACCCTTTGTTCCTCCCACACATTTGTCGGCGCAACAAATGATAAGTTCACCTCTGCTATTCATCTTCATACGGCAAGGGACAAAACCGTTGTCTGTACCCTTCAAAGCCGACCATGTTGATCCAGCGTCCTCACTGACATAGATATTATCTGCGCCAGTTCGAGAGATACCCACGAAGATTCTCTGAGTCTTTCCATTCTTTTCAGAACTCCTATCAAAGACGACGCAAGTAGTTCCATTCTCATCAGCGGTTGTAGCGACTTTAGTGCTCTCCCAAGAAGGCCAGTTGACAGTTGTGCCATATGCTTCCGAAGGGAATGATGCAACCTTACTCCACTTTTTACCACCGTCGACAGACATGATCAAAGGAGTGCCGGCACGTCCACCCGCATAAACGATATCACTATTGTTAGGATCGACGGCAATTCTCTCGCCACAGTTACGACCCTGACCATTGCCATGCACACGAATAAGTTCAGTGACAGGCACAATATCAAAGTTTTTACCACCGTCTTTACTAATCATCATCGCTGTCTTGGTGCCAGAAAAATACTGACAACCACCAAGCAGATAGATGTTCTTATGGTTTGACGGGTCGATCGCAACAGCCTCAATTGAATACAATCCCTTATCCTCCTCCGAAATGAAGTCGGTGATTGGTGTCCATGAGCAATCAGCATGGTTACGTATATATGCTCCACCCACGTCAGTACGGGCAATCATTGTAGAACCTTCTGCCACAATTCCTGCGACAAAACCACCTCCTCCGATTTTCACACGTCCGAAAGTGTAGTCAACATCAGCCTTTTTTTCCTCCTTAGAGCAATCATACTCGGCAGGCATTGTAGATGTCACTTTAATATTGTCGATGTAGAAAGGAGATGACGTTCTTCCGAAATAAATCATCTGATTATCAGAAATAGCTTCAAAAGAACGAGTGTCGAAAGCTACTCTGTTCCACACTCCACCCTTGATCGAGACAACGACATTATTATTTGTGTCATCCGTATTCTGCATATTATCACGCATAGTTATGTCGCCATCCTTATTCATGAAGATATCGGCAATTATGAATTCAGTGCCACGCTTGTACTCAATCCAAACGCCAGTCATACCCCATGCCTCACTTGGCTCCACCAACTCACATTTTGAGGAAGTGTTGCCACACTTGACAGGATTGTCGACAATAGACTCTGTAACGTTCCATCCAGAACCCGTAGTCTTATCATTTTCAAAATCCATCACTACCGTATCAGCCAACGCGTCAAAAGAAAACGCGGTGAGAAAGGCAAATGGAATTAAATGTTTTAGTTTCATAGTGTAAGATTTTTATAATAACCCTTTTGTCTACATACTTATTTTTAAGCAAAAATAGCCAAAAACAAAGGAACGGACATTTAATTTTGTTACAAAAACATGGATTATTGTTTCAAATGACAGATCAAAAAATCATAAAAAGTCCATTTCATCGACTTTTTTAGCACTTGTTCGCATCAACAATCAAAACAAATAAATTCAGAAAAAAAGAATCGGTGATCAAAAGACCACCGATTCTGATTAATATTAAATTCTACAGATTATCACTTGAAGTAGACAACCTCGACAGAACCCTTGCGTACGGATCCATCTTTCATTGTAATGACATAGTAGTAGACGGTAGGGTCAGCAAGTACGCCACGGATCTTTCCATCCCAACCATCGTTACCCTCAAACACCTTGTTGCCATAACGATTGAATATCTCAACCTGGAAGCCTGGCATGAACACATCATTCATATCCTTAGAGTTGTGAGGAGTAATGGCAGTAGGGATGAAGTCGTAAGCGTCAACCTTCACCACGTTACTTGCAGCCGACGTACACACATTGTCTGTGACTACAACATAGAACAGAGTGGTGTCTAGCAAGTTCTCGTAGAAATAAGTGCCGAAGTCAGAATCAAAAATAGATGACACAGTCAACAACTCGTCAGCTTCATCAAGCGGATTAATGTAATCCTCCAAGACATTGCCATAGCCGTCAAACATCTGGCTAGAAGCATCCATGTCGCCAACCACCTTATACCAGTGATACTCTATTCCTTTATCCTTATAGATTGACTTCATATCAAGATTGACATTCTCACCTACCCACACACGAGGTCGGCCTTCAAATCTAGCCGTCAAAAGCATGCTATCAGGATTGATTTTCTGGTGTACTTTCATTGGAGCACCGTTAGACACTGTATCCTTCAGCATCTGTTCTGTTGTAAGTTTCGACTCAAATGTACCGTTCTCACGGTTGTAGACATACTCACAACTCCATGCAAGAGAGCTATCAGAAGATGTCATACCACACTCATTGACAGCGTAATATAGCATATGAGATCCGTCGTGTACATGAGAAATTGGCTCACCGTTATACTTGGCTCCACCAATTATCCAGCCTTCCTCAATAATCTCAGAACCCATATCCTCAACACAGACATTAAGGATTTCCTTATAGTCGCCTGCCATACCGTTGACTGCCAATGCCTGATATTCACAAGCCTCGACAGTATCAACACTTGACATAGCGACACGAGGACGCTGACGGATGCCGATATAAGCGGATGCAGTGTCAAGACATCCAGTATTCAAATCCTGAGCGACGTAATAATACGTACCAGTCTGAGTAAGGTTGTCTATTGCCGTGTACGCAGCCACCTTGGCTGGATCAGAAGAGAATCTCAAGCCGAATGTAGTCTTATTATTACTGTAAACAAGAGTCTTAACTGAAATAGAGTCTTTGTAGACATCGAATACGATGTTAGATTCCATCACTTTGTAAGTGTTGTCTTCCTGCAAGATGTTAGACTTACCTGTTGCCGTGATAATTGTATCAGACATCAACTTCACATCAAGTTCAGTGCCTTCACACTTGACAAAATCCTTAGCCATAGCAGTAACAATATCCTCACGTTTAGGAACCGTAATTTCCTTTTCGTATATGAACTTGTTGCCACAAACATCTGTCAATATCATCTGAGCAGTGAAGTCGTCCTTGACAGAAGTTCCTGGGATAGGATATTGGCTATATGTCAACACAGACCTACCTGCACATGGATCATATTTATTCAAAGCGAACTCTTCCAAGTCTGGGACTAACATCAAGCACTCGCCATTCGACTTAGCAGACACCTCTCCGTCGGCAAACCAATCAGGGACATCGAAATGAGGATTGTTTGTATCACGGTAAGAAAGAACCATTCTGAATGTATCCTTGTTGACGTTACCACAAACATCAACAGCAGTATAAACGAATGTATTCTCATAGTTGTAGTAGTCACATTTCGACGGATCATCACCTCTATTGTTGAATCTGTCAAATTTCACGTCACTATTGTTACAAGCATCCTCCGCAGTTGGAATTGGCCAATTTGCACTTGAAGCATCACAACTCAAATGAATAGTATCGGTCATCAATCCAGATGCGAATCCAGTTTTCCATACTGGAGGAACATCATCCTTAATCTTGATTATATTAGAACAAGAAGAAGAACCACCAAAGATGTCGTAAATAGTGTAGGTACGAGTAATCTCTCCTTCACAACTATTACCGGCAGTGTCATCCTTTACCGTCAACTTTTCAGGAATCATGTTTTGAGCATCCAAAACATTTCCATACAAATATGTCTTGAACTCAGTGAAATTCTTAGGTATATAAATTTTATCATTCACATCGTCAATACAAGCAAAGGCCTTTTCGTAATCATGAGGACAGATAATCTGAGGCTTGATCTCATCACGTACAATCAGATTCTGCTCACAATAGTGACTATTTGAAGCCTTATCAACAAATGTTGTATACAAGACAGTAGTGTCATTTGCCGGATAAATATCCTTGAATACATTCTTTTCATCGTTTCTTATGAATGTCGGCTTCAATCTTTCGTCACAGCTGTCATCGAAATAGATTGATGTGTCAAGACCTACCTCTTCGAATTTTTCGAATGTAGCCACATCTCCATGTTCACGAAGGACAACAACCAAATCCTTAGGCAATGTACTACAATCAAACTTAGGCGAGATTGTATCGTAAGCCTCAATTGTCTGAACCTTAGATGATGAGTTTCCACTTTCATCGGTCACTGTCCAAACGATATCCTTCACATCTCCATTGATTAGAGAAAGATCTATTTTTTCTCCCTTAGGCAAAGGTCTTGTGACACCATTCATTGTATAAGATATTGTCGTATTCTTATCACAATCTCTGATATTCAGCAATTTTTCGATCTCCTCATAAGTTTCTGAATATGTACACTTACATTCAGACTCTTTATAATACAACTTAACTGTATCCAAAGAAGTAATCTTAGGAGCTGTTGTGTCTATAGCGATAAATGTCAGGCTACACTTGTTTTCATTACCTGAGGAATCACGAACAGCGAACTCCATTGTGACAGTCTCACCATACTGCATGTCGATGACAATATCTTCTTTCTCAACAAATGATTCGCCGTCCTTTACAAGAAGGTGTACTGTCTCACCACAATCATGAGTGACTGCCGACTTCTCTGCTTCATTGATCATATCATACAAACCAATGCCCATGATCTTCTTCAACGAATCATCGTTGATTGCAGGAAGTACCGCACCAGCACGCATCATGGCCATAACCTGTTCATCTGTCATAGACACATTAGCATGACAATCACCGTCCAAAGGAATCTTGATCGGTTCTGTTGGACATGCGACAGACGGTGCTATACGATCCACTTTATTGACAGTTTCTGTCACCTCTGTATAATTGCCAAACGCGTCTTCAATTGTCCACTTGATTGTCTCATCTCCAATCTCACTGTCGAAGTCTGGATATGTCATCTTATCAGTCAATTCCGTCTTCACGCCTCCGATCTCATAATAAACCTTCATATTGCTACAATCCGCAGCATTCAATTTATCCAAAAGATCACTCTTCGAATTAGAATATGTGTACTGACAATTAGCACCTCTCTCCAATGTAGATGTGAACTCGTTCATTGAGACGTATGGGTTCTCCTCATCAACTGGCTTATACGTGACTGTGCAGAAGCTTTCATTGCCATATTCGTCATAGACACGATATGTCACGACAACCTCCTTGCCAATCTCAAATGTGAATGATCCGTCTGGATTTAGAGGCACATCCACATTAGACTCAAGCATCAGATCATTTCCACAATCACTCTTATGAAGCAAGTCGTCAACCTGATCCTCAGTCATGCCATTCAAGATATTTCCGTCGGCATCGATAATGCCTTTTTCAATCAAGACTCCACGACGCAAATCCGCGATCACCTTGTCTGCCTCAATCTTATAAGATGTATTGCAATCATTCTCTCTTGTGATCGGAACCTTAACCTCCGATGGCTTGCAGACAATTGCAGGTGGATTGTTTGGAATATTGATTATCTGTGGACAGAAATCAGAATTTCCTGCCCTGTCAGCAAATGTCCAGTTGACAGTAGTCGATCCGACCATAAATGGAGCATCCATATCAGCATTGTCTCCATTATTCTTTCCGTCTGAACGTTTAGACGTGACAATGATTTCACTGAAATCAGTACAATTATCCTTAACCCATTGCTCGTCACTTGATTTCAATCCAGTGAATAAGCCCTTCTTAACGAGATAATCTTTGTCTACACATATTCCAGCAGCAATCTCATTGTCTGTGATTTCTATCTTCTTGATTAGTTTATCACAGTCAACCTTAGGAGCCTTCTTGTCGACAATTTCAACATTCTGTTTAACAGAATTTGAATTCTGGAACTCATCAGTTGCGATCCACTCAATAACGTCGCCATCATTCAATGTCTCCTTGAACTTATAGAATGCGTCATTCTCGACCTTCTTTGCTGTAGTTCTTGATCCATCCTCATGAACAATCACATAAGAGATCTCTGTCTTACTGCAATCACTTATATTAAGCATATTTGAGATTGTGTTATAAGAAAGGTCAGACACACCCTGACACTTGTCAGCGACATCCGCACCATCAAGTTTCAAAGCATCGAGAGATTCCGCGATCTCCGGTTTAGTCGAATCCTTTGGAGAAACAAGAGTAGAGCATCTAGAAGAATTTCCTGCTACGTCCTTCAATGTCCAATATACATATGTATCATCATCATCCAATGAAACACTCACATCAACAGAAGTTTTCTCTTCCGTAGCAGTCAAGCCGACAAAGAACGACAACTCAGTTCCACACTCATCATATACTTTGTCGACGTTGCCTTCTCCATCTTTGCTATATGCGTAAGGAATCTTATTTTCATTAGTAGCTGTCGTGATCTCTGTTGCCGACGTTGCGTTTGCCTTCACATACGCATCCTTCAACATCTGGATTGTCATAGTTGAGTCTGCCTTACATCCATTAGATGGCTGGACATAGACATTGAAGTCGGCAAGACATGCGATCTCCGGAGCAACATTGTCGACCACATTAACCTTCTGAGTGACAGTTGTCGTTTTGCCTGTCGCATCCGTCACTGTATACTTGACATCATGTTCTCCTAGTGTCAGATCACTCATCACAACGTCATTAGTTGTCAACGCATTGTCCGTACCTCCATCAACAGAGTATGTGATTGTGTAATCTGAACACTCCTTAATATCCAACAACGCTTTGATCGCATCATTAGCTATAGTTGTATCACCAGCACACTTGTCGGCAGAGCTGCTTGTGTGGACAGTGATTGCGTCTGGAGTGCTTACAACTGGCTTCATAGTATCCGCAGCAGAGACTGTCGTTGAGCAAGTCGAATTGTTATAGCCATCGCTCATTGTCCAATTGATTGTCTGAGACTCTCCGACACCAAGTTCAAACGGTTTGTCAGACTCATCAAATGATGTGTTGTCCAACGAACTTTCCACCTTTAGAGAGACTCCACACTCATCCTTGATCGACTCAATAGTCTTGCCATCAGCACTCAAAGTAATTCGATTAGAATTTACAACGGTGAATGTTCCGTCAGAATTCTTTGTGGCAATATTGTTATCAACGACGTACTTCTCGTAGATTGAATCTACAGCCGCCGTCTCTATAGCCTTACAATTATTGTCTGGCTGAACATAGACAACGTAGTCGGCAAGACATGCGATCTCTGGAGCCACATCGTCGACCACAGTAATCTTCTGAGTGACAGTTGTAGTTTTGCCTGTCGCATCCGTCACAGTATAAGTGATCTCATGATCTCCAGGAGTAAGACCGTTTGCAATCACATCATTTGTTGTCAAATCTGTAGCCGTAGCTCCATCAACAGAGTATGTGACTGTGTATGACGAACAATCCTTGATATTCAAAGAAGTCTTAATCTCATCATTAGCTATTGTTGTATCACCGACACACTTATCAACCGAGCTGCTAGTATGAACGGTGATTGCATCAGGAACACTTACGACCGGACGCATTGTATCAACTGCCGTTACAGTCGACTTGCACTGTCCGGAATTATTTGTTCCATCCGACAATGTCCAATATACATCCTTAGTAAGATTATCCTTGTCTAATGAGACATTCAATGAATTATCAGTTCCTACTCCATTGGTTTCAGAAACTTTCACAGACAAATCAGTACCACATCCATCATAGATGTTTGTAATGGTCTTCTTATCAGCACTCAACTTGAAGTAAGCCTCGTCGCCTGAATTCTTAGCCGTAATCACTCCCGTCTTCTCATCAACAATTAGTTTATCAGACAAATATCCAAGAGCGAACTGATGCAGATCCATATCTATAGAAGCCTCACAATCAGCATTCATTGGCACATCCACGTCTGCACATGATATTTCAGGAGCGACATTGTCTGTCACCTTGATAGAATGGCTGTCAACCTCAGTTGTTGAACCACTTAAATCCACAGAGTTCCAAGTGATTGTGTAGTCTCCAGGAACAAGATCCTCAGTGAATGAAGTTGTGCCATCAGGTTTGATTGAACCTGTAATCACATCTCCATTTGCGTTTTTGATTTCATACTTCAACTCAGTTACAGGAGAACATTCCGCATATTCTACGCCATAAATTTCTTTATAGACATCAGCAAAAGTCTTCGTATATCCGACAGAACAGTTCTCTTTGCCATTTGCATCCTTTCCTGTGACAAAGCCAGTCTCGTCAGCAAGAGTACTTGAATTCAAAATCTGAGGAGCACCGACCAAAGTATATGTACATTCAGAAGGATTGCCAGAAGCGTCAGCAACTACTATCGTGACATGCTTCTCCTCCTTGTACTTGATAGTCATACTTTCATTGTTAGTGATAGTGTCACCATCAGCGACAAACTCTCCTGAATTGTTTTTAGTAGAAACCGCAATCTTAGTAGAAAGCAATTCTCCACAATCATTGCTCATAGCACTCTTCTGCTCGTCTGTAAATTCATATTTCGTATTGAATACAGACTTATTGATATCATCAGAAGATTCATATTTAATAGTCTCGCCATTCTTGTCGACTGCAGAATTACCCAGCACCGTCTCCGCACGAGATGCATAAAGAAGGTTATTTATATCAAGGTCGACGGTAGCATCACAATTGCTTCCGACAGGAACCTGGATGACATTGTCGTTTGAGCAAGCGATCTCTGGAGCTATATCATCAACAACAGAAAGTTCTTGTGAAACAGTATCCTTTTCTCCATTATTGTCGACCACCTCATATTCGATGACATAATCACCATGAATCAAATCCTCGACATTCATATCACTGGCAACACCATCCTTTACAATAGAACCGTCAGTGACCTTGTTGCCATCCTTATCCTTGACCACATAGTTGACATCCTCGATTCCTGAACAATCATGAATTGAAGACAACCAATTCTCTATCTGGTCTTTACTCCATGAGTGTCCTGCACTACATTTGTCAGCCATATCATCAGAGTATTTCTCAACAACCTTATCCAAACCAGCAAGGGTCAAATCCGGTCTTGTTGTGTCCTTTGCTGTGACAACAGTCGAACAAGATGTGTTGTTGATGCCATCACTCATTGTCCAATAGATTGTCTGAGTTCCGTCAACACCAAGAGTAAACGACTTGCCTGAATCATCGAATGTCGTGTTATCCAATAAACCTTCCACCTTTAATGTGACATCACACTCATCCTTGATTGATTCTATAGTCTTGCCGTCAGCACTCAAAGTGATTCGATCGGAATCAACTATTGTGAACGTTCCGTCAGAATTCTTTGTGGCAATATTGTTTTTAACTACATACTGCTCATAAATCGAATCTATTGCAGCAATCTCTGTTGCCTTACAACCATTGTCAGGCTGAACATAGACATTGTAGTCTGCAAGACAAACGATTTCCGGAGCCACATCGTCAACAACTGTAACATTCTGAGTGACAGTTGTCGTTTTGCCTGTCGAATCCTTCACAGTATAAGTGATCTTATGATCTCCAGGAGTAAGTCCATTTGCAACCACATCATTTGTTGTCAATTCTGTAGCAGTAGCTCCATCAACAGAGTATGTAATTGTATATGACGAACAATCATTGATATTCAAGGCCGTCATAATTGCAGAATTCGTAATTGTCGTATCTCCGACACACATGTTAGCTGAACTGCTTGTATGAACAGTGATTGGATCTGGAGTGTTCACCACAGGATCCTTATCATCTATAGCCTTGATTGTCTGCTCACATTCTACAGGAGTAATCTCAGAATAACCAGTTGAGAACTTCCAACGAATAGTCTTCTCACGATCGTCTTTCGTCAACTTATAACTGAATGGCATTCCATTATAAGTAGTTCCTCCATCAAGAGAGTATTCAACCGTGATCTTATCATTTGGAGAACAAAGTTTTGCATCAACGCTATCCTTGATATCCTCAACTGTCATCGAAATTGTATTCTCACAATTGTCGTCAAGAGGAGCTGTAATTCCCTTCAGATTACCACATATGATATTCAAGTGTGATGACTTTGGATCATACACAACTGTTTGAGTTGCAGTACATCCGTTTTTGTCTGTCAACATTGCTGTCAACTTAGCTGTAGAGATTCCCTCTTTCAATGTGAATGTACCGTCGGCATAATCAACGTCAGTCTCATTATCAGAGTATGACACTTCATACTTGCCATCGTAGTAATTCTTTGATGGATCTATATTGTCGACTGGAGTACCGCCACTCACATTGCTGATATTTACCCTATTGTAATTCTTAGCACATGGAGTTGTTCCGATTGCGTAATCCATCGAGAACGACAACAGATCTGGCTCAGTGATAACAAATGTTTTATCTTGTTTTATGTTTGGATTTGCATTAAGAACATACTGAACTTTGTAAGTACCAGCCTTCAAACCTGTAAATTCAGCAACATTTTCGCCTCCTACCACAGAAGAAACAACATCTGAATAACCAGTTGCAGGATCTATCATCTTGATAGTGAATTGTCCAGAAGGAGACGTTGCTTTAATCACACCTGATTTTGAAGGATCTGCAGAATTGCCTTCATTACATAATGCATCTGTTTTGTTCCAAATGACATTTGGTTCGTTTGGATTTGGCACTTCAACTGTCAAATCTTTACTACATCCGTTTTTATCCCAAACCGTGTAACTATATGAATCTGCACGGACACCCGACCTCTCTATCTTACCACCAGCCACAGCTGTTGCAGTCGCAGACGTACAAGTCGGTTCATCACAATACTTATAATTTCCGTAGCCACCACTTATTGAAATAGAGAAGCTTCCATCACTCAATCCGTATACAGACGGTGCTGTCACGCTCTCTGTCAAAGTCATGTCAGATGTAGGCTGAGTGACTGTGAATTTAATCTCATTCGAGCTACAGTTGTTAGCATCAGTAACAGTCAATGAATATTCAACTGCATCATGTTCATTGGCAGTAGTTATTGAATTTGAATTCTCACCATAAGCGACTCCTGCCTTCTTCCATGAATAAGTGTAACCTACGACAGCAGGTGTTGAGATTGTCTTTGTCTCATTGTAACACAAAGTCACATCTGCGATAGCTGCGAGAACAGGATTACTATTCACTGTCACACTTGCAGGTCCAGCCACTCCGACACATCCATTGGCATCCTTCATCGCAGCGTAATATGTCTTTGTCTCTGTCAATGTCTGAGTAGCGGATGTGCCAGTAACTGTCGATTTATCCACATTTGCTGGGATCTCTGTCTCAGACCACAAATAAGTGTAAGATGCCGACCGAGTCGCACGTGTGTCTGACGCTGTCAATGTAGCAGTCTCGCCATCACAAACAGCATCGCTTGACTTAGCGATTTCCACTGTCGGAACAGACAAATTGAATGTGTAGTCTGCATTGTTGGATGTACATACTGTCGACGTTGCTGTATGAGTTTCCTTGATTGTCAATGTAGTGTTTGAAGTGACATCGTTCAATGTTGAAGTTGTTCCAAAACCACCATTGTTCCAAGAATAAGTGTAGTTGGCGTCCTCATTGTGCGACTTCAAGTCCACTGCACAATTAGCGACACTTACGACATCAATCTTAGCCTCAGGCAACTTGTAGATGTTGACTGTCACTGTCGGATCTGTCTTCGACATACATCCTGTAGTCGTGTTAACAGCACGTACTGTCCATGTCTCAGATGCATCAGATGATCCATCAGAAGTGACAGTTGGAGCGGTTGTAGTTTCTGGATCGACGCCATTGCTCCAATAGAATGTATATCCTGTTGTTGCACCTCCGACATTTGCTGTCAATGTCACATTGTTGCCATCATAACACTTGTTGACTCCGCTTGCTGTCACACTGAAATCATCATAGTACTTGATCTCTGCCACATCTGACATTTCAGAACATCCTGTTGTCGGATTCGTAACCTTGACTGTGTACTTGCCGACTCCAAGAGTAGTGAACTTACCGTCGGCAGAGATAGTCGCCGCAGAGACCTTCGTGCCATTGTTGAACAGTTCATAAACATTAGCATTGTCGTAGTTTGTGACAATCACATCTCCAGTTGCTCCAGTCTCATTACAGATATTAGGAGTGGCTGTGATTGTTGGTTTTGCGATTGCCGCAGGAACAGTGACATTGACTGTCGCTGACACCTCCTGTCCGCAAACAGATGCTGTAACCGTAATTGCAGTGTTAGACTCAATGCTCAACGGCCATGAATTTATCGTAGTCGAGCCATTCTTGTATGTCCATGTTATTGTCTCGATACATGTCGGTGCTGTAAAGTTCAACTTCGCATCAACCTGATCCTTTGTCAATGAATACTTACAATCAGTTCCATTTGTAAGTGCTATTGGCGTAGCAGGGTTAGACAATGTGATATCGTCGACCATAGTTGTGAATGAACCAGTTGCGACCGGTGTCGTACAAGCTCCTGCAACAACCTTCAATGAGTAGTCGTATGTCTGGGCACATGTCGACTTTTTAGACACCGTCAATGTCTTATGGTCTGCAGATTCAGTACCACCAGTCCATGTATATGTCGCACCAATTGTATATCCGTCGACTGTTGCAACGACATCGTAAGACGCATTGGTTGCACATAGCTCTGTAGGATTAGCAAATGTGATTGTCGGCATACGATGGATTGTTCCGACCTTCTCATCAGCCACAGAAGAACATCCGTCGTATGTGGCTACTACCGAGTAAGTGGCTGTAGTTGAATTTTCACCATCAGTCAATGCCAATGTCTGGCTCGATGCTGTCTCCTTTCCTGTCGGAACGCCAGTCCATACGTATGCCACACCTGTCGTCTTTGTTTCTCCACCGACTGTGACTGTAGGAACGAATGAAACTGAAGTGCTACACAATGTCTCGTCTGCACCAAGAGTGACAACTGGATTTGGCTTCACTGTCAAAGTGACAGCTTCAGTAGTGCTGATTCCACAAGCAGTACCGTCGCTCACCCTTACCTTATAAGCATAATTGCCTGCAGGCAACAAGCCATTAACCAATTCTATTGAAGGTGTGTAAGTCGCAGATGTAGCACCCAAAATCTCAACGTCATTCTTATACCATTGATATGTGTAAGATCCGGTTCCGCCGACAGGTGTTTTTCCGTCTGCAAATTGCAACGTAGGCAATAAGCCATCAGCACAGATAGCATCCACACTGGCAAGTTCACCTGCGGTCACGCCACTATAATTTTCAATCTTAACATTATCAACCATAGATGTACAGTTGTTTGCATCTGTCACTGTGAATGAATATGTTCCAGCGATCAAACCTGTCACCTTATTTTCTGCATCCAAGACGACAGCGTCAGCACCATTTTTATATGTATATCCAGGTGTTCCATCAGACACGCTCAACTTAACCCAACCTTCATTGTCACAAACATTGTTTGTCTTATCAACGACTGCCAATACTGGATTTGGATTGACAACTGCGTCTACCTCATTGCTTTGACTTGTGCCACATCCATTAGCAACCACGTATTGCAACTTATGTGTTCCGACAACCTGTGCAACTGAATTGTCGAAGTCAGTCCACTCACCAGCACCCTTAACTTTAATCTGC
>OCTX012277611.1_pt1 | contig 100377 bp, 136 predicted proteins | sample 1539691 | NCBI WGS metagenome assembly OCTX01 (sample SAMN02144231, study PRJEB22623) | gut metagenome | biome: sheep rumen | host: Ovis aries | place: New Zealand
TGCCATGGATGCCCAAAAACAGCACCGGCACCCCGCCCACCTTCCACGCCCCACCATGAAGGGAACAGCAGCAGCACCCCGCCGCCCTGTTGCAACTTTGCACGAAAAGCGGAAAAAGAAAGCATTTATTTTTATTATATAATAATGTAGGGCAAAGGTGCAAAGTGTTTTATTTCTTAAAAAGTATTAAAAGAAAACATTTTCTTTGCAATATATTTGGAGCGTATCAAATAAACACTTACCTTTGCAAACAGAAATAACAAACAAAGTATTAATAATTAAAATTTAAACATCATGCAATCAAAAAAATTCGCTGTTAGCATCAACGGCAAAAAGTCTGAAATTTATTGCGAAAACGCAAACGTGTTTTTAATGAGTCACACTGCAGCATGGGCACGCCCCGAGGGACTGCAGCCGGAAAAAATGCACTCATGGAAAAGTGCCGCTTATCTTTGCCCGGTGCCCGAGTCTATTGAGACAGTGGAACAGGTAGCCGCCGCCGCTTGCAAAGCTATTGAAAACGTGATCGGCGGGCCGGTTACATCAATAACAGCATGGGAGGGGCCGAAGTTCACCCGTACAAAGGAACAGCCCGCCCCGGCAAAGGAACAGCCGGCAAAGGAACAGCCCGCCCCCGCTGAGGTGCCCGCACAGGAACAGGAACAGGAACAGGCCCGCGCCGCCCGTACTGAACAGCCCGCCCCGGCTGCAAAGGAACAGCCCGCCGCCGCCCCCGCCGCTCTCGTGATCCCCGCCGCCAACAGCAACACGGGCTCCGCCGTGGATGCCCTCGCCGGACTGAGCGGCTATCTTGCAACAGATATTTATAACAGGGTGCTCGCCGCCATCGCCCCCGTATTAGAACAGGCCCGCCCGGTGGTTACTGAGGTTAACGTTACCTCTTCACACGGCACCCACAAAGTAAGCGGCAAAACGCACAAAGAATTCGCCCGCACTTGCAAGCTCGTGGACATGGGGCTCCCCGTTTATTTGTACGGTGACACGGGCACGGGCAAAACTACCCTTGCAAAACAAGTGGCCGAGGCCCTGGGGCTCCCATTCTACAAAATGGGTGCTGCGCAAACGAAATACGATTACACCGGCTATAATAACGCCGCCGGGGAGTATGTTCCAACAGGGCTCGCTCTGGCTGTCATGAATGGCGGCATTTGTCTTTGTGACGAAGTGGACGGATCTCAGCCGGATGCCCTTTTGTGTATCAACGCGCTCCGCGACGGTGACGCCATCGAATTAGGCGGAAAAATGTATCAGCCCCACAAAGACTTCCGGCTGATCGTGACAGCCAACACGGTGGGCACGGGTGCCACTGAGGATTTCACCGGGCGAAACGCCCTTGATGCCGCTTTCTTGAATGGTTTTATAAAAGTAAAAGTAGATTACGATCCCGAGGTGGAGCTCGCCGCCGCCGGTGGGGATGCTGAGATAACAGCGTTTATAAATGATTTCCGCGCCGCCGTTGAAAAGTGCGGGGTGAGGTGCCCGGTATCATCGCGTAATATTAAAATGATGTACGCCCAGGCCGCAAACAACAGCGATAAAGTATTTGGCACCCATGCCGACATGCTCGGCTCCGCTATCCTGTTAGGTATCGAAAAAGACACTTTGCAGACAATTTACAACCGCCTCGAAAACAAATATAATAACGTGTGGGCAAAGGCTATGGCCGAGTATATCAGCCGCGCCGCCTAAACAGGCGGCACGGTCATACGGCCACGGGAACAGTAATAAATAAACATCAACCGCCCGGCCACGGGCACAAAAATAAAAATCATCATGGCACGAAGAAAAACAAATACAACAGGCGCAAAGAATATCATTTGCAAATATGATAATATCTTTTCATTCGTTGACTATTGCGACACGGCAAAAGAAAACGCCGTTTTCAAATACGAAACGTTGAGCTCACAAAGGAAGGGCGGCTCCTGGTCCGGTGCTGAATCATGGGAACAGGCGCACGACCTTCTAAAAAACGGGGATGCCGACAGCATGGGCAAAGTTAACGAGTACTTTGTGAAGTACACCAAACAGGCCACGGCCACGGCCCCCCGTTTTCGTGCCGCCGTCGCCGGGGCCGTGCCCATCGTGCCCGCCTATTTAGCCGGATCACCTAAAAGCATGCTCGCCCGTCAACAGGCAAAGACACGGGCAAAGGTGCTCACCGTGGTTTATAATGTATGCGCCGACAGTGGACAGGATGCCGACGAGCTCGCCCGCACGGGTGCAAAGTTTTTGGCCGCTGTCAACGCCATCGAGAAAAGCGGATGTCGCCTAAATATTTACATGGCCGTTTGCGCTGAGGAAGACCGGGAAAAGGTTACTTTTGCCGTGCGCGTGAAAACAGATGGACAAAGATTAAATTTAATGCAAATTGCCTATCCCCTCGTTAACCCTTCATTTTTGCGCCGCCACTACTTCAAAGTAATTGAAACAAACAAAGAATTAGCCTCCGAATATTGGCCGGGATCGTACGGGCACCCCGTACACGGAAAAGAAGGAGAAAACGCCATAACAGCCGCCGGAATGAAATTTGATGCCTATTTGGACTATTACGAGGCTAAAAATATGGACACGGCGGCCATCATCAAAAAATTAACCGCCGGAAAATAAACAGGGTGCAAAGGTAAACAGGCCCGCCGCCGGGGATCGTGCCCCCGGCACCCACCAAACAAACAGCCCACCACGGGCAAAGGATCTTTAAAATATTGATACAACAGCCCACCACGGCCACGGATGCCGCCCGGACTGACAGCAGCCCACCACGGAAAAGAAAAGCCGACAGGCGCAAAGAAAAGCCCACCACGGCCACGGATGCCGCCCAGACTGACAGCAGCCCACCACGGCAAAGAAAAGCCGACAGGCGCAAAGAAAAGCCCACCACGGCCACGGATGCCCCACGGACTGACAGCAGCCCACCACGGCAAAGAAAAGCCGACAGGCGCAAAGAAAAGCCCACCACGGCCACGGATGCCCCAAACAGGCCCCACCGCCGCCCGTGAAACATCCACCCCGCCGGGCACCCCTCCCACGCCCCTCCCATGGGCACCCCTCAGCAGGGCCGAGCGAAAGCAAAACGCTCGTTATAAGACCCTGTAAAAAATCACCGAAATTTCGGATCCTGAAAATGGACCGGCAAAGTTATAATTTAAGTTTAACCCGCCGCGACAGCGGCACAAAGAAAAGAAAAATGTTTTTAGTATTTGCAATTCAGCTCGCCCCCTTCGTAATTATTTGCGGATGTCTGGCAGCTATCAAAAAGTTATCATAACAAAAAGTATCAACCCGCCCGGCAACGGGCACAAAACAAAGAAAGGAAAAAGACAATGAAAAAGACAAACAGCAGCGCAAACAGCGCAAAGGACGTGAAAAGGTTTGAAGTGGGCAACGTGTACGAATGTCGCTCGGCCTGTAATCACGATTGCATTTTCAGTTATCGCGTAACAGCCCGCACGGAAAAGTTTATCACCGTTGAAGACCTGACGCTCGGCAAAACAAAGCGCGTAGGCGTGAGCATTATGGAGACAGGGGCATACGACGACAACGGCCAATATTACACCTATCTGGCCGAGCATGCCTACCCCGCCGGGCACTACAGCATGGCCCCGGTGATTTGCGCCGACCGCCCCACGGAGCAGCCCGCCGAGCAGGAGGCAGCAGCAGCCGACAGCGACACCGACAGCGAAGACGATCCCCGTTATAGGGACGCTGAGAAATCACCGAATCCGGCCACGGATGAAACATCGGCCACGGATGAGGGCGAACAGACCGAGCAGCCCGAGGAAACGCCCTACTGGCAGACACCCGAATACGCTCGCGAAAAGGCCACCACGATGCTCGCGCAAATCGTCATGGGCGTGGAAGGCTGCGGCGGTATCGGCTGGGACGGGTTCAACAGCTGGGGCGCATCGAAGCGGCTGGCCATGTTCTACGAGCAGAAGCCTACGCTCGCCCTCCGCGTGAGCGGCCTGGTGCATCAGGGCTGGGTGCTGGTCAGTCTGAACGAAGGCTCCGACGTGTACGAGATCCACATGAAGGGCACCGACATCAACACGCCCGACGTGAAGACATTCGACGAGGTTTACTGCGACGAACTGGGCACGACGCTCGACAGCCTGATAGAGTGGCCCACTGGCATGAGCAAAGAGGACTACCACCGAGCAGCCATGGCCGACTCGGCAAAGAAATGGGCAGCGGGGGCTTAACCCCCTGCGCCCCCTATTATAAGCCCTTAAAATAATCACCGAAAATTCAAATTTAAAAATTCATTCAGCAACTTAAAAAAATATTGGAGGACAAAAATATGACAACGACAACAACGACAACAGCAAACAACGTGTGCAAAGCAACAACGCGCCCCGTGACCGACAGCAAAGGCCTCGAAAGTTACGCCTACATCCTGAACGTGAACGGCATCCCGACAAAGACCCTGGCTCGCGGATGGTGGAGCACCCGCGAAGGCATGATGCTGCAAAAGGCAGCGATGGCCACCGCCGTTCGGGCATTCAAGAAGACCGCCGCCGTGCTGGTTTATCGGCTGCACGATGATGGGACGTTCCACTTTTGCGACTCCTGCCAGACGACGTGGCGGGACGTGATACTCCCCAACTTCGCTCAGAATGCCGACCCCGTGCGGATATACCAGACACGGTAACGGGACTCTACGTTATAGACTCTGAGAATAATCACCGAATTTTCAAACCTCAAAATTCAAATCACCATGGCAACAATACAAGTTACATTTCCGAAGAAGGTGAGCGGCATCCACGACCGCGACCGCTACGAGCTGGAGCAGTTTGACTTCGAGGCCGACGGCCGGCAAAGTATGTGGGAGCAGTCTGTAGCAGCCTTCGAGGAAGCCTGCAGACGGGGGCACGACCCACGCAAAAACATCCGTATGCACTGGAAGGATGGGAGCCCCGTGCGCACCACCGAGGGCGAGAGCATCAACGTGGAGATCGCTTTCCACAACGGGCGCAAGGATGCTACGTTATAGGCCCTGCGAATAATCACCGAATTTTCAAACCTCAAAAATCAAATCGGCATGAAGCATTTTAAGATTACCATCAAGGAGAAAGGGCACGAGCAGCCCGTGTGCCCTGAATACGTGGGCAACGTGACGGAAGCCTATTTAATTGCCTTCTTTGGGCTGGAACGCGACGACGTGGAAAGTTATACCATCGAAGACGTAACAGACCGCGACGCGCAATAAAAACGCCATCAGCAGCGTTATTTCAAATGAAAGGAGAACCCATAATGATTGCAGAAAGTAACCCGTGAGGGCGAACAGTTTTAATTTTAATTTTAATTACTTTGTTTGGTGTCGCCCCGGTGCAAGAGAGCATCAGAGGGCGGCACTTTTTTTATGCGTGGGAGAGCAACTTTGTCCCAAAATTTTCATCGGCTTTTCTTATCTTTGCATCAGTACTTCAGTAACCGCCGTTTTGGCCTGTCTTAACTCCCGACTATGCTCGGAGTTAAGAAACGACTAAGGCGGGAGTTAAGAGAGCACTAAACCGAGAGTTAAGAAAGGCCGCAAGGCCACAACGTCAAACCATCAAAAAAAAGGAATGCAAATGGCTCACAATGTCAAGATCCGCTATTACGCTCGTGAGAACACGAAGCTGAAGCCCCATTCGTTCTTTGCCCAGCCCATCCCCAACGGGACCTACGGCTTTGAGCAGCTGTGCCAGGAGGCAAGCGAAAACACCACCATCGAGGCGCACGCCATCCGCGCAGCGGTGGAGGAATATATGAAGATAGCCCAGAAGAAGCTCTGCGACGGCTTCCGCGTGGAGATCGGCGCGAAGTTCATCACGCTCGGCCCCGGCCTGACGGCGAAGGTGAAAGACGAGCTGAACGATGACGGCACCATCAAGAAGGCCGTGACGGCGAAAGACCTCACCGCCGTGGGAGCGCGTAGCCGAGTGACGGCCACCGTGAACCCCGATTTCTCCTATCGCTTTGCCCAGGGCGTGAAGTGGCAGAAGAGCGACGCACAGGGCAACGTCATCGACGAGGGCGAGGACATCACGCAAGACCCCGACGATCAGTGCGGCACGTCATCAGGCAACACCGACCCCGGCGGCATGGAGCCATAACAGCGGCTTTCTTTTGTCATTCATAATATATATTCGTTTAATTCGTTTCGCCGGAGGCCGTGACATTGCCCGACGACGTGACAGGCTGGGACATGTGCCCGGCCTGTTTTTTTCATATCGCCATCGGCTTCGCCGAGAAATTATAACAAAATTGACAACAAAATGACAAGGAGACCTACGGCCAGAAATATTTTTTTAAATTTTCTTTCAATTTCTTGCGAAGCAATCACCCCGGCGTCCGTACTTTTTTACGCAACATTTGCCCGTAATTTGCCCCAAAATCGTACATATTTACTTAACAAACCTTAAATTCGCATCATTTTTGAAAAATAATTCCGTAAATATTTGGTGGTTCCAAATAAAAGCCTTACCTTTGCAACAGATAAAACAAACAGCTGCCAAGGGCCTTCAGCAAGCCCCTCCTAACATTCGCCGCTGATAGGGTGCGCAAGTAGCAACGGCAAGAGAGTTTAAAACAATTTACATTAACCGCCGAGAAATCGGCACAAAAAGAAAAGATTATGAAAACCTTCGACAACAAGACCATCAGCAAGAAAGAGATTGAGCGCACACTGCGCACAATGGACTCCACCAAGATCTTCGCCCTCTGCCACCGCATCTACGGCCGGACAAACCGCCACGAAATCTACAACTTCATCCACGAGTTCGCACCGAGCCAGCGCGTATATTACGCAGCCTACAAACTGGCCTACAGCCACAAACACGACTTCCGCCGCAACGACATCGACACCGAGTGCGTGAAGCGCCACGGGTTCTATCACGGCAACCTCCGTCAGCAGGTGGTGGACGCTCTGAAGCGCGAATGCCAGGACGTGACGAGCAACTACGCGAAGCGCCCCATGATGGGCCACACATGGCTCTATTTCTGCAGCCCGGTGTATGGCCACAGCGACTACAACAAGCGGCGCATGATTCCCATCAAGGGCAATGAGCGTTTCTGCGAACTGGTCATCAAGTACGCCGACAAGTTCTTCGGCCCCGTTTACGACAACATTTAATTTTTATAGCGATATGAAACAATCACAAGACATCCGCCGCGAGGCCGTCAGCAGGAGCGAGACATGGTGGCTATGCGAGAACATCGTGAACCACCCCGGACAGATAGCACTGCTCCGCATGGACTTCCCGCAAGTGTTCATCCTGATTCGCGATTACGGCGAGTCGTACTTCGCCAGCTTCGAGGAGTTCCGCCAGAACATCGCCGAGGTGAATTTCTTCAACCCCTCAGACCGCGACACCGCCGACCTGGAAGACATACTAACCGACGCCTGGAACTTCCTGAGCCTGGAAGAGGAGGAGGAAGAGCGACAGGCCGAAATGATGGAGGAGGATGACTTCTAACAAGGGAAAGCCCCGTTATAGGGGCACCCTGTAATCACCGATTTTTCAAATTTAAATATTACGACAATGGAAAACAAATTGAATGAAATAGCAGGCATTATTGTCGACTTTATGAATGGAGTTTCACAGAATGTATCATCTGCATACAGGAACGCTATGAAAGCATTCGAGAATTACTGTTTGAGCACTGAACAGGAGGCAGCCATCCGCATCGTCCTCACCCATTTGGAGATACTCACCAGGAACTGCGACGAAGACTTTAACCTGCACGGGTTTGTCGGCTTGGAGTGCAATATTATCGAGCAGATCATTGATGGCCGATGGCATGAGCTGAACCACTACACACTCGGCGAGGATGCCATTTCTATGAACTAATTATTTTTTATTTTCAAAATCATTAACCGCCCGGACACGGGCATAAAAACAACATCACAATGAAAGCAACAGCCATTTACCAGCAGCCGGAGGCCGTGCGCCTGAACTGCACCGAGCAAGTGAACGATTCTTCACTCTTAACTCTTCACTCTTCACTTTCTTCACTTTCCCTGAAGCGCATCTACCGCGCCGAGCTGCGCGCCTACCGCGCCATCGCCCGCTGGATAGACCGCCACCCGCGCACCGTGAACACCCTGCTCACCATCGAGGCCATGGCCGCGCTCTACATCGTCTTCATGTACGCATGATATAGGCAGCATCCGGAATCACAGAATTTTCAAACTTTAAAATCGGAGGACAAAGCAATGAAAAAGCAGAACATCAAGAACACCCGAGTATATTTCGATGCCGACACGCGAGGCATGTGGAAAGATCAAATGAAAGGCGAACTGGTGGACGCGCTAGCACGGCTGAAAAAGGAATGTGACAACGAGATTGCCGCATTTGGAAAACGCGAGACACAGATGGTTTGCCGCTTCTACCTGAACGGCGAAGACGCTCCCGACTACTGGAATCTGTTCGTATATTGGGAGGGCGATCATTACAACTTCGCCTGGCAGCAGTGGTACAACGAGGGTAACGACGTTGAAGACTACTTCAGCAGAGACGGGCAGCAAGCAGACGTACTGCACGAGTTATTCTACACCACCTTTGCCGACAGTGAGCACGGGGCATGGCCCATTTGGCAGCACATGACCGACGTCTGGGTGGAGTGCTGAGACCTTCTTCTGGTCGCTTCGCTCGAAATTGAATTTAAAATTATATTTATAATCATTTCAGCAGCGACAATGAATTTTAAATCTTAATTTTTAATATAATTTCGAGGGCGCAAGCCCGACCAAAAAAAAGAAATATGGATCTTATCAAAGAGCACAACGAGAGATACGCTTTCTTCCGCGACATCACGGGGGAGGCCATGAAGGTACACCGCAAGTTCAAGCCCGGCTTGCTGGAGTCGGCCTACGAGGCCGCACTGAAGTACCTGTTGGAACTGAAGGGCTACCAGGTGGAGCGGCAAGTGTTCCTACCAATCTACTGGGACGACGTGCAACTGGATCAGACCTACCGCATGGACTTGGTGATTAACGGCAACGTCATCGCGGAACTGAAGGCGGTGAACCACACGGACGAGCAACACGTCCGCCAGTTGTGGAACTATATGCGCATCACCCGACAGCCTTACGGAATGCTTATCAACTTTGGCAGTCAGCATCTTTATTCTGCATGGTATGAGCAAGACCTCACCACCGGGCATATTCAACAGGTAAGGCTGTTGTAATCTCTGGTCGCTTCGCTCGAAATTGAATTTAAAATTATATTTATAATCATTTCGTCAGCGACAGCGAATTTTAAATCTTAATTTTTAATATAATTTCGAGGGCGAAAGCCCGACCTAAAAAAAGAAAAATCATGGCACATAAATTATCATTCTACACCAAGCCTTCGCGCTTGAACAAGGTCAACTACGACCTGAACAAAAACACCGAGTTTATCATCACCAGCCCCTCGCTCAATTATCACAGCGAGCTGCAAAACTGCGTCATCGCCCTGCAACCGCCCTACACCGTGGCGAAAATCCACGCCTTCCGTACCCAGGCGAAGAACGTGGATCTGGCAGAACGGCAGGAGCGCGAACGGTGCGACTATCTGGAAGACCTGGCCGTGCGCCAGCAGCTGGCCGAGGAAGCTCAGGCCACCGGCTACACCGTGCGCCAGCTCATCGAACAGGAAGGAGCCACCTACGACGAGGAGCGCGACGAAATGCGCCTTGTCGCCAAGGTGCCCGGCCTGAACATCTATCTGGAAGTGCTGGGCGTTCTCGACGAGGAAGACACCGCCATGGAGCGGTGGTGGGCTGAGCATCGCGAAGAACAACCCTTCGACCGCGCGATAGATGCCGCCGTGGGCCGTCAGCTGCAGCGCATGGCCTACTTCATGACCACCGTCCACGAGGAGCGCGACCGCCGCACCTACGCCACCATGGAAAGCGACTGGCAGCCGCGCCAGGACTGGCAGGAGGAATACGACCCAGAAGAATGGTGGCAGCGGCCCGAGCGCAAGGGCATCGGCTTCACCCATACCGACCCCGCCCGCCGTGGCACCATCCACGTGAAGCACACGATGACCGACGACGAACAGGCCGAACTCGCCCGCCTGCGCACCGAGGCCGAAGACCGTGGCGAACCGCTCGACGCCATCGCCATCCGCCGCCTGAAACTCAAAGCCGTGGCGAATGTGGCGGCAAGAAAGATGATGAAAGAATAAAAAAGCGGGAGCCATGTTTCAGACTCCCGTTTTTTCGTTCCGTATGCCGTCGTACCACGATGGCCACACCATCAGAACAGAGGCTTCACCTTGACCTCTAACTCTATCGCCACCCCGCAATGGGGACACACGACGCGCTGGGGCACCTCTCTCACGTGCTCCACCACCTGCATGGACTGCACATTCGCCCGCTGCACTTCTTCCTCCGGCGACGTGATCAGCGCGGCCACCGACAGCCCCAACGCCCCGGCAATGCGTTCCAGGGTGGGCCACGAGGGCGAAGAAAGCATCCTGTTCAGGTTGCCACTGTTAATGCCAATATCGGCGCACACACTTGTCTTTGTCTTCCCCGCCCTGCGGATCTTGTCTTCGATAATTTCCTGTATTGTCATAATTATATAATATAAAAACGTATTTATTTGGTTGCAAAGTTAGTGATTTTTATTGGAAACACCACATTTTCACAAGAAAATCACCAAATATTTAAAAATTTTCCCGTAAATATTTGGTATTTTCAAAAATGATGCTTACCTTTGCATCAGATAATTAAAGTTTAACCGCCTGACATCAGGCACAAAAAGAAAAAAGTTATGATTACCAAAGAAGAATTTATCAAGTTAGCCGAAAATTGTTTCATTGACAAGAAACAATACATGAGAATGGTCAAGGTTGCTCTTGATTCTGGCATTATCGACCTCGACAAGTGCGACCCCAATTATTCGGCTGTCTATCCGCTGGCCGTCGCCATCTACGAGAAGGAAACGAAATGGTATATTACAGGATCGAGTGACGATTCTTGGAAACGCAAAGCTCGCCGACAGGCAAACGAACTTTTTCAGATGTTTTACCACCCATGTTTGTATATCCGCGACTTCTACAAGAAACACAAAGGTTATTATATATAAACACATCATGGCAAAGACAAGAATCCGGCGGGCAACATCCGCCCGCCACTCCCGCAACATTCGCAGAGCAGAAACATACGCTTTCGTAGCGGCCTGCAATCCTGCAAACATCGAGTTATTCAACTACGTTATAGAACAAGTAATATATTAACCGCCTGACATCAGGCACAAAAAGAAAAAAATATGAACAGTTTCATTTTCAACATCGACCAGTTTTGCGAAAGCGTTTTCAACGAGTTCAGGGGCACCGAGTTTGAGGAGTCGCTCGAAACCATCAAGGGCGTTTTCAAGAGCACCCTCACGACGGGCTTCACCGATGCAGCCTACCCCAACAAGAACGGCGCGCGCCGTCCGGCAAGCATGAAGGCATGGATGAAGGCCGGCGACTTCAAGCGCAAGGGTTACAAGTGGGGCGACACGCTCCAGGACACCACCACGGCGAGCAACCGTCTCTATACTACTGGCATCTGCTGGCACGGCAACAAGGGCAGCTTCACACTGCCCACGGGCGAAGTGCTCAACGGCACCTGGGAGCTGCACGAGGCCAGTGCGCTGACACCGAGCCACGACGCGCTGAACGGCTTCCAGAAAACCGACGGCTTCCCCGTTGACGGCAACGGCCAGACCATGAACGACCGCGACTACGAGCGCGACATCGAGGCACAGCGCATCACCCGCGAGATTGCCGCCAACTACGACAGCCGCGCCATCCAGTCGCCCGTCATCATCTGCTCACTCAACGGCATCGTGCTCAGCGGCAACGGGCGCACCATGGCAGGTGTACTGGCAGCCGAACAGGACACCGACAGCCTGTATATAGACTATCTGTATAATCACTGCCGCGAGTATGGCTTCACCGAGGACGTGCTGGACCGCTTCGACCATCCGCGCCTCGTGCTGGGCGTTCCCTTCGGTCTGCATCGCGGCGACCGCTTCACCGCCGCCACCTTCGCACAGTTCAACGCGCAGGAAATGAAAGCACAGAGCAAGACGGAGAAGGCCGTGAAACTGGGCAAGCTCGTGGACGATCAGACCTTCGGACGCATCCTGCACACCGTGAACAAATTCGACACGCTCTGCGAGTTCTATGCCGACCAGCAGGCCACCGCCGACGTACTGACAGAACTGGCCAACGCCCACGTTATAGGGCGCATGGAATCACCGAATTTCATGGACGGGGAATCGCTTTCGGCTGAAGGCCGCGAACTGCTGGAGAATACGCTCATCGGCAAGGCGTTTGCCCAGAAGGCCGACAACGTGAGGATGCTGACCGAGAACAAGTGCATGCGCAAGGTGGTGGTGACTGCCCTCTCGGAGATTGCCAACAACCTGACACTGACGGACTACTCGCTCGAAAGCGAGTTCTCGCAGGCCATCGACCTGTGCTACGCAGCACTGAACAACGGCTATCGCTGGGGCGACCGTGTGAGCGGCTTCGCACGTCAGCAGACACTCTTCGGCGACGAAGACAATACGAATACGACGGTGGCCGACTATAAGAACGCCACGGTGATGATGCTCGCCGACATGCTGAACAACAAGCAGGTGACACGCCTGAAGAAAGCCTTCACCTGCTACAACCATCAGGCGCACGATGCAGCCTGCGGACAGGTGGACATGTTCACCGGCAGCGTGAAGACCAAGCAGGACATCCTCGCCGACGTGCTCACACTTCTGAACGAGGGCGACCGCACACAGCAGGCACAAGCCCTTCGCGAAGCCACGCAGCAGCGAACACAGCAGGCCCGTGAAACAGCCAGCCCGGCAATACCCACCGCCACACCAGCAGCCACCGCCGCCATGACTGAGGAAGTAGCCGCCGTGCCCGAGGCATCTCCCGAGGGAACAACTGAGGGAGCAACTGAGGGAACACCTGCCGCCAGCATTCCCGCCGCCGCTGACGCCCCGGAAGCGGCAGCCCCCTACCCTACCCCACAGCCCGCGAGAAAGCCCCGCCAGCGCAAAGCAAAGGCCGCACAGCAGCCCGCCAGCAGTCCAGTAAGCGGATGTACCACAGCCGCCACCGACGAAGAAGCCCCCGCCGTGGCCGACGACCAGCCCAACGACATCCTCGCCACCTTGCGCTCCATCTTCGTGGAGCTCTTGGTGACGACCGTCTGCACCCTGATATTCTGGTTCAGCCTTTCCCACGCCTCGCTCTTCGGTGCCGCCATCGCCATCGGCATGCTCGCCGCCGCCAGCCGCATGGGACTCACCCCCATCATGACAGCAGCCGCCCTGGAAGGTTGACCTTATATAAATATATTATAGGCGGCAAAAATATTCACCGATTTCCGCCATTTCAAAATCGGACCTCGTGTTTTAGAAATCTAATAAAACTATTTTTATAAGTTATGTTATTTAAATAGTTAGTTAGTTTATTTATTTAGATAGTTTGTTTGTTACTTACTTTGTTTGTTAGTTTGTTATTTATTTTGTTATTTAACTACATATTTACAAATTAAAGTTAAATTAGTTAGTTAGATAGTTAAGTATTTACAAAATAAAGTATTTTATTTAGATAAATAGATAACTATATATTTGAAATTTGTATATTTGCAAACGAAAACATTCTTTTATAAAGTACAACTACAATTTACGACATCATGGAAAGACTGAAAGAAGTGTTGGCAGTTGTCAACAACAAGGGTGGGGTAGGGAAGACCACCACCGTGCAGAGCCTGGCAGCGGCATTGGTCCGTCTGCATCCCCGGATGCGGGTGCTCGTCATCGACCTTGATCCGCAGTGCCATCTGAGCATTCTCAACGGCTTCGACGTGAATCAGTACATGCTGCAGCCTACGGTTTACGATGCGCTCCGACGTGGCGACCGTCTGCCCGTCTATCGCACCAAGCGCAAGGGCGTGTTCGTCTGTCCGGCGTCGCTCGACCTTCAGGATGTTGACACCGACCTGTTCCGGCAGATGAACCCCAAGAAGGTGCTTCAGAAATGCTTCGGACAACCCATCGACGACCACACGGCAACGCCTGTGGGAAACAAAACGGGCGTGCCAGAGACTGCTCCCGAGGGCCTGACGACTATCATCGAGAGCTTCGACTACGTGCTCATCGACTGTCCGCCTGCCCTCTCGCAGACCACCTACAACGCCATGACGGTGGCCACGGGGCTGCTGGTGCCCGTCCAGATGGAGGGGTTGAGCGTGAACGGACTGGGCAATATCATCATCGCCATGCGCGAAGTGCAGAGCGAACTGAACCCCAACCTCGAACTGCGCGGCCTGCTGCCTACGATGGTGGATGCACGGCCTCGCATCGTGCGTGAGTTTATCGACTACCTGAAGCGCAGCTATGGCGAGCACGTCTGCCAGACGATGATCCGCCGCTGCGTGAAGATGAACGAGGCGCAGACCATGCTCCAGGACATCTACGACTACAAGCCGTATTGCACGGCTGGCAACGACTACGAGACGCTGGCGAAGGAACTTTTTAATTAAAATATTTTACTTATAAAGATTATCAAACTAATAAAAATATTTTTATCATGGCAGAGAAGAAAAACAAATCGGCAAAGCCGTTCAACTTCGGCGATGCTGGGCTGCTGAAGCAGACCGAGGAAACCGTGGTGAAAGCCTACGAGCGTATCGAACAGCAGGAGCAGAGTGGGGTAGGGGAGCCCGTCCCGTCTGCTGCAACCCCGTTGCAGCCCACACCCAACACCCCTATTATAGAGACTCCTACAATCACCGATTTCCCGGAAGCGAAAATCGCCCGTGAGGAAATGCAGAACATCAACGTGCCCATCCCAGTCAGCCTTCACCAGCGTTTGAAGATGATCGGCGTGACCAAGCGTCAGAGCATGAAGCAGCTGGTGGTGAACGCCCTGCGCGAATATGTGGATAGGCAGGATGGGATAGCTTAGTTATATAGATTTACCACTTACGGAAATCCGTTTAGTTATATAAAATATCCATTTAGTTATATGTTTTTACCACCAGTTTTATAAATTTCTAATAATAAAGAGCATTCTTTTTCTTCTAAAAGGACTAATGTTTTATTATATTATATAGAAAATTCTATAAATGACTGAAAACAAATGTTTTACAAACATGTTGGTGGAAAAATCCTATAACTTAACGAACTTTTTCTATAACTAAATGAACATAAATTGTAACAAAACAACATGGATTAACGAAGTGGCAAAAACATATAACTAACATTTAAACAAGTGGTAAAAACATATAACTATCAACGAATATGTCGAAGAAAAAATCAACTGAACTGATACCGCGCGAATGGCTCTACAATCCTATTATCTATTCGCAGATAAGCGGTGATTTCTCACTGATGCAGCAGCGTTTATTGGTTGGCATAGTGGAGAAACTGCAAGAGCGCATTATGAAAGGCATCTCTTATAAGCGGCAGACGAGTCTATGGCCCTCGCTGTTTGCCGATGAAGAACTGGATCAGAACGTGGTTATGGAGATTGACCCTCGGCAACTTGGAGTACAACCTGCAAACTACGACTACTTAAAGAGTGCCTTGGAAGACCTGACTCGCATTCAGGTTGGATTCAAGAAAGTGGGGAAAACAAAGGAGTATTATTCAATAGTTCCTTTGTTCTCCCGTATAGATCTACCGATGAGTGGTGACAGACGAACAGGAAAAATCCGCGTGGTCATGCTGAAAGAGAACGTACAGGACTACTTCTCGTTGTCGATGGGGTACACCACCCACCTTGCAAAAATTGCGCAGATAGCAAAGAAGAAACGCACACCGCGCATATACATCTTCTTATCTGCGCTCAGAAACAAGGAAGACGGCGGAAAGCCTATTGATTATAAGGAGTTCTGTAAATTCCTCGGCATCGACCAGGAAACTTTCGAGGCCGACATTAAGAGCCGGGCAAAGGCGAAAGGTGAAACAGTAAAGGAGTTCCCAGAGAATCCTTTCCGTAACTTTACTAAGGTAAAATCTCAAATACTTGAGCCTACAAAGAAAGAACTTGATGAATTTGTAAGAAAAGGCGAAGTTGACTTTTCGTTTACTTATGAGCCTGTTTATGAAAACGACAGAAAACGAGGCAATCCGCAGGTCATACAATTTCACATTGTCAAAGGTGACATTGCCATATCATACGACATGGAGCAAAAGAAAAAGCGGACACTTAATCTTTTCGTGGATAATATGAGGAAATGGTGCCCGGATTTGTCGGAATTTGAACTAAGGAATCTTCTGAAGGATGTAGAAGATTACGACATGCAGGACTTTACTGAATACGCTTACAAGGATATTAAAGCAATGGCAGAAAAGAAACAACCTGACCGCCTTTCTGACTACGCATTGGCATTGATGAACGACTGGATCATTAAAGCCAACTCGCCAGCGCAGCGCTTTGTGAAGTTCAAGAAGGAACTTTCCGAGCGGATTCATGCTGAAGTAACAGCCCTTTATATGGAGACCATGAGGTTTGAAAAATGGGAAAAGCATGAACTTTACATTCAAATCAACAAGCGGCTATACTCGCTCTTAGAGAACGAGTATTTTGACACAATGAGACCATTGGCTATAAAGTATTTTGGGCATGATGTAAGGTTTCAATATCGTGTACTCGACTAATCTTTCTTTGAAAAAAAATAAGCAGGCTCAAACCTGCTTATTTTTCTTCTGCGAAGATGGCTGGCTCGCCTGTCAGGCTCACGTGCATCTTGAACCCGGCATCAGCCAGCCATTCCAAATAAATCTTCAACGGGTCGCCCATGCCGGGCAGGGGCACAGCCTTGAAAAACTCCCGCAGACGGGCATCGTTGAACACCTCGCAGATCTGCGTCTGTTTTTCCGATGGCCGGTAATGCTCCACGAAGGCATCTAATTTCTGTGGCATCACAAAGTCTTCGAGCGTCACTTTCTCCTGTTCTTCTTCTTTAGTATTCATATTGTTTTCTTTAATTTGTTTGGTTTATTTTGCAAAATTAAAGAAAATCATTAACTTTGCGCCAATTATAACTTAAATTATTTATTACATGGAAAGATTCTATTATCAGTTTGACTCGGATTCTGAATTGGGAAAGGAGTTCTTTAGGTTCCATCATCAGTGCGTGAACGCCGACAAGGCCGCCGACAACTACGCGCGAAAAATGGGGGCAAAGGCGTGGTACTCTGATCCGAATGCGTTTGCCGGCGGCGTGAATTGTCTGGAGTTCGACGAGAATAAAGTGGACAGGCAGATGTGGCGACCCGTGGAGGTTATTGATGGTCGGCAGTGCTACGAGCCGGCGGTGAGTGTGGTGGCAGGTGCCGTGATGCTTGACGATAAAGAGCGGTTCCGCCCCAGCGACACGCGCATCCGTACTTATGCCAAGAAGCCGTGCGGATGGGAGCAGGTGCGCCAGTTCTACACCATGCGCCAGTGGGCGGCCATGATAGGCTACCAGCTGACAGGCGACAAGGAGGCCGACGGACAGGCTATTATAGAGCGTATGAAAAATCAGAAATTCCTGCAATTCATGGATTTCTATGGTGAGCAGCGGCCCAGCCGCCCGAAAGAGAACAAGATTGCAAGGGCGTTTCTACGCGCCGTCCGTGCCGAGCAGCAGCGTATGCGCCTGCCAGTTGTCCCCGTGCAAGCCCTCTATGATTTACTTCAGTCTACAAGTTCCGTCTGTGGCGATCGTATCGCCACAGAAAAAGAACCGCCTCTAACTCCCACTTTCTTTCTTTACAACGGGAGTTATTATATCGCCGTGTCTGAGCCATGTCAGCATCCAGACCTTCATCCGATTGCCAGTCAGATGTATGCGTATAAACAGAACATGCTGAAGTTGCAGATGAAGAGGCAGTCCACACCATCTTAGCCCCTTTTAAACGGCTGATCGTCTGCTGCAATCGTTCCGCCGTAGCCGTAACCTTTATGTTCGCGCAGTTCTTTTCTTAGCGCCATAATCTCCTGTTGCTGGCTCTCCACCATTGCGTCGCGACTGCAGAGTTTCTGCTCGTAGTTGCGGCGCAGTTCGTCTATGCGCTCGTTGTGGCGGGCGTTCAAATCGTTGATTTTCCGTTCATACTCCAACTGCATTTGCAACATCTTCACATCGTCGGTCACGGGTGCTTCTTTAACCGACGGGACGGCTTGACGTGCGGGCGGAATGCGGCTGTCCTCATTGAAAGTGGCTGCCACGCTGATAGGGGTGGCGCGTAATCCTCTTCCGCGCTTCTTGTCCGACGATGACTCGGTGCGGTCGTCTCTGCCTGGTCGTGGCGGCTCGATGTCGGCACGGGCGTTCTTATCAAAGAACCAACAGCCCAACGGAATATTATACGTATTGCACAGTCGCAGGATAGCCTCGATGTGCATAGGTCGCTCACCGGCCAACCAGCCATTCAGTCCAGCGTAGTCCTTGCTGCCGATGGCGTTCAGCACGTCGCGCTTGTTCATGTTGTTTTCGTGCATCCATTCAGAAAGGAATCCGAAATTAAATCTGTAATCTTTCATTGTAGTTGTTTTTTTAATATTTATGTTCCTGTTTACAAAATGTTAATTAATCTTTATTTTAAATATAAAATTTACAATCTACTTTAATTTTTAAATGTAAACTATTATCTTTGCCACAAATTTACAAAATAAAGTTTATATAATGATTAAAAAATTTGAGAAAATCTACTATCCGAAGGCCGTACTATCACCCGACGATCTGTCGGCTACGGAGAAAAAACGACTTTACGATATGCTGATGTCCTACGGTGCCAGCCTTTCGTTTGCCTACGAGCGTTTCTTCAAGGAAGGCTTCGAGCAATGGGAACTCATAGGCATCGACACCATCAAGCAGGAGTTTCTTGATAGCCACGGTCTAAGTATTACTTCATCCGACCCGGGTGCGTTCTATGAGTTACTGGGGAATCATCGCGGACTGAAGGCTGAGTTGCGCGACCGCATGCAGTCGCTCGGAATGAAGAGCGAACTGACCATCATCCGCCGCTTCACGGCTGACAACTGGCGTCCGTATGAGTTGCGCGGCATCAAGGCAATTATTGAGGAGTTCTGCAATGCCAAGGAAGAAGAAAAAGAAACAGCCTGACATCCCGCCAGAGTCTTACGTGGTCTTCTCCATCGACTACCGGGGCAACGACGACGACATCCTGACGTTCGTCTTCATGGGGGCTCATTGGGACACCATCACGCGGGTATTCAAGTTCCTGTGTTGTCCCAACGGCATCGCAAACGCTTTCAGCCAGTACGAGGAGCATGCCTGCATCATGCGCAACGGAAAGGGCTACCGCCGCATCTGCGTGGAACTGCCTGAACCGAACTATTATTTCGCATCCCTCGACGACATTTGCCTCTTGGTCGAAGCCCGCCTGCACGCCGAGCAGTTCCCCTGTCGCGTCAAGTTCTACAAAGACTACGAGCGCTTTATCAATATCTAACCCGTCAAGTATGCTGCAACCCTGTTGCAGCCCCCAAAAAAACATGAAACATATAGACATTACCTTCGACTTCGAGACTGTGGCCACCACCGCCAACGCTGCGCCCATGCAGCTGGCCGCAGTGGCATGGGACCGAACAGCCATCACGCATCCGCGTCTGATTCTCGACGAGTTTCACCAAGGCATCGACCTTCGCTCCTGCGTGGTCAACGGCTACGACTTCGACCAGCAGACGGTCGATTGGTGGACGCGCCAGAAAGACAACCCGAAGATTGCCTTGCTCGCAGAGCAGCAAGACCGCATCGGCAACGTCATCTATAATTTCTTCAACTGGATAGAAGACATAAAGGCCACACACGAGGCAAGCACGGCCTGTTTGTGGTGCCAGGGTGCCGACTTCGACATCCCAATCCTGAAGAACATTTGCGAGAAAGAGCACATTGAAATGCCCATTGGCCGCGACTATTTCTGCGATGCTCGTTCGTTTGTCCTGCAGAATGCCATCTCCGTGCTCCGCAAGTCAACACTCGATGAAGATTGGATGCAGAATCCACGTAAGATATATGACTGGCTACCACCAGTCCCGCAGTCTTTCGGCAATGCCAGCGACACCCACAACGCCCTCTTCGACTGCCGGCGCACCACATGGAATGTATGGAATATTATCCAGCGTCTTAATGCACTATAACCATGAGCAAATATCAATTCGCCATCCAGATAGGCCCACATTACAACGACATCTTCCCGTTGCCGTGCGTCGATGCCATCCAGAAGATTAGCAACGACACGGCCTTTGCCGTCGCACTGCGCTATGTGAAGGACAGCAACGGAGAACTGCGCAAGTATGCCTTCGACACCGAATGGCTCTGCAAGGACGAAGAAGGCAACTGGCACGTGCTCACCGACGAAGAATATCACTCATTGAAATAACCGTCCCACGGTCCTTGCAAGCCTCGCATGCCCGCCAGCTGCCCGTCTTGTATGTTGCGATCTAATCGCAACTAATTCAAAGACAGCGGGCATTTTACCCCGACTTAAACAATATATAAATATGAATCCATATCGCCACCGACTTGCCCCTACGCCTCTCAACCTGCTCGGTTTGAAGATGGATGCCAGTTCCGTATGTCGCTATATCATAGCGACAATAGTCACCCATGATTATAACCGCTTAAAAAAATCACCGTTTTTTGCAAAAAATCAATATAAAATTCGATTCATTTTTTGCCACGATTGCAGTCAAAAAACGCGTGAATTTTTAAACTTTTTCTGTAAAATATCAAAATCTTTGCATAATATTTTGCAAATCAATAACTTACACCCTCACAATTCCGAACACTCCGAACACTCCGACCACTCCGAATTGTCACTTAACGCGCTGATTTACAAAATATTAACCGCTTTCAACCGAAAACAAACAAAAAAAATGCAAAAACCGATGCAATTTTTCACTCGTTTTTGCATCGCTTTTACTATCATTTTTCATTTGTTATTTATCATTTAGCGTAGCGATTATGGGACGTAAAAAACAGATATTTCTTCAGCTCTACACCAAGGATTACACGGGTGATGAAAGGCTGCGAATGTGCAGCCCTGCGGCATGGGGTGTCTATAGTTATCTGCTATGCCTGATGAACTCACAACCCGTTCGTGGCACCTACCAGTTGAGCCGTCTGGAACAACGTCCAGACCTGAAGCGGAGCAAGACCAATCGCGTGCTGTCGGCAACATCGGAAAGCGCGAAAGTACCGCCGTTTGCGGAGATTCTGCAACGGCAGATGCCGTGGAAGAAAACAGAAATCCTGCGCGCCTTGCGCGAACTGATTTTCTATCGCGTCATCGTCATCGAAGACGACGCTCTCATCCAGCCGCGCATGTACCGCGAAAGCGGCCACGCCTTGAAGTCCGACAGCCAGCAGGAAGATAACGGCGAGTCCGAAGAGGAACGTCCCGTAGGCAGCGATCGTATCGCTGCAAATAACGACGAAAATAAAAGCGAAGAAAACGTCCCTAATCGTGTACCAAAAAACAAAGAAAAAAATGACTTTCCTGCGCACGCGATCGCGCATGCGCGCTCTGAGAATATGAGTTATGAGAATATAAATATAGATAAGGATAAGGAAGAGAATAATAGTAATAGTAAGGGCGAAAAAACGAAAAACGGGAAAACGCCCGTATTTACCCCTCCCTCTCTCGACGAGGTGAAGACTTATTTTGCGGAGCGTGGCACCACCATCGACCCCGAAACGTTCTGGGCTTACTACGAGGCGAACGGGTGGGTGCAGTCGCGCGGCAAGCCGATACGCAACTGGAAGGCGTGCCTGCTCACCTGGGAGCGCCGACGGGGTGAGTTCGGCGATGGACGCTCACAGACACAAAGACGCCAGAAAATCCCCGACACCGTTCAGCATCCTCACGACGGAGGCTTCGACGACATGGAAGGCTTCGGCTAACGTCACATACGTGCGCATATATTAAATGTTCAGTATATTGCCGTACCACGGCAATTCACAAAAAAAAGAAACCATGCCAAAATTGACATTAAACTACTGTTCTATTGTTGATGTTATCAACATTGAACCCAAACCGGGCGACAACGAGCGGAAGAACCGAAAGGTTATCCTTCATGTTGACGAAGAGGATTTTTTCGACATGCTCGACCATGTAAACCCGAAAAACATCATCAAGTATCTCGACATGCGAGGCATTGCGCATCGAGAGCCTGCCAACATTGTCGTTAAGGTGAAGCCGGACGCCAGCGGCTTGAAACTGCGCCATTCTCTAAAGCGCGTGGCGCAGGAACTGAAGAACGCCCGTAACCAATAATGTCATGTATGCTGCTGTATTACAGCAGCCCCATAACAATGAAGCACAATGAATAATTTCGACCAACTATTCAGCCAAGGCGTAGCCAGTCTGCACGATCACGGCTTCGACCCCTACCCACAGCGGCTACACATCCAGATTCCGCAGGCTCGCGAACAACTGGCCGCCGGACTGCGTTACTATCTTGGTGCTGATGCTAAGTGGCTGCCGTGCTACGACGAAGTGGCGGCATGGCTCAGCGACAACAAGGGTAGGGGACTGCTCTGTGTAGGCGACAACGGACTGGGAAAGACTCTCATCTGCCAGAACATCATCCCTGTGCTGCTTCAACAGAACGTCAGAAAAATCGTGCGGACATACTCGGCCATTGACATGAACACGAAGCTCGACGAACTGCTGCGAACCAAACTGCTCGGCATCGACGATGTGGGCACTGAGCCGCTGGAAACCATCAGCTACGGCGTGCGACGCATCGCCTTCTCGGAACTGGTGGATGCCAGCGAGAAGCAAGGCACGCTGCTCATCCTCTCCACCAACCTGCGCACCAACCACGGAACCGACCGCACAGGCAACACCATACCTTCCATCGAAGACCGCTACGGACTGCGCACCTACGACCGACTGAAGGCCGTGGTGAAGTCGGTCACGTTCAAAGGCAAATCCTTTCGCAAATAGCCTATCCCGATATAACGAAATAACGAAATAACGAAATAACGAAAGAATATGATTCATTACGGAAAAACACCACAAGGCGAACTGCAACTGATGCTGACGGGCGAAGACATTGCACATCTCCACACAATGATCACGGGCGCAGGACTGGAGCAACGCCGCATCTTCTATGGGCTGAAGTCGCTCATCGAAGATGAGTTTAAGGAGGAGTTAACAGGTTCAGTAAGATGCCGTATTGCGGCATCCATCATTTACAAAAATACAAAGAAACAATGAGCAACAGAGTAAACCACCCCTCTCATTACCAGGGCGCAAACGGTGTCGAATGTATCGACGTTATCCGTCACTACGTCTGTGACATCGCCAATGCCTTGAAGTACCTCATGCGGGCTGGCCACAAGCCCGAGCGCGGCATGACCGACGAGGAAAAGGAAATCGAGGACTTACGGAAGGCCCTCTGGTATATCGACGACTACCGCATCCGCATCCCGCAGCTGCTGATGTCGCACTTCAAGAGTCCCGAGCGGATGGAGCGCATCGTGGCCGAAGTGACGGGCTGGAGCGTCGATCAGATTGCCTGCGGTCAGAAGGACAACATGATGTTCGTCGCCGTGCGCGGGTTGCTGACCGTCGGCATCATCCGTCGTGGCGAGGTGCGCGTCAGCTACCACTGGGAGCAAGTCATCAGCGACGCCAAGGAGGCCATACGCCAGCGCATCCTCGACATCGAGACCGCCATGACGCAGCGGGAACTGGACAGCACGCTGCAGGCACTGCACGGTCAGGCCATCGACGGCGAGGACTACATCTCGAAGCCTGCCTGCCGCCGTCCGACGGAGCCGGAGCACTACGACCCGCTGAACATCATCATCCAGCAGGGCACGGCCTACTGCCTCGCCAGCGAGCCGAAGAAGAAGCCGAGCGGTGCCCTCTACTCGCCCTGCGACCTCTGCGCCCTGCGCTACGACTGCATCAGCGACGGCGGCACCGAGCCACTCCGCTCCCTCTGCCAGCTCCACCAGGCCACCGACCAGGAATACTACCGAGAGGTGGGCCGCGCCCAGTACGCCCCCGCCTTCGGCACAATCGAGGTCGTCGATGAGATGAAAGAACTGGAGCTGGAGAAGAAACGGCTGGAGGAAGAAGACGAGGAATAAACGACTACGGATTAAACGAATTGTCAAGGAAATATGAAACTTCTACCCGTACCAGGAGCACCAGGCTATCGAGTGGACTGCGAGAATCAGCAAGCCTACTCCATGAAGCGCGGCATCCTGCGGCCTATCAATTTCAGGACAAAGTACAAGAAGGCAGTGCTGACGATTGACCGACAATCCTACGGCACGACCATCTGGCGAATGATGTACTGCGCACAGAACGGCATCGACATCACGAAGATACCGAGCGACATCTGCATATCGGTGAACAACGGAACACTGACCGTCATGGACCGCTCGCAGGTGAAAGCGAAATCGGACAAGGCTCGCAAGATGGCGCAACCTCAGATAGACCGATTGCAAGCCAACCTCGACATCATTCAGCAATACTACAAGGGCGAGACGAAACCCATGCTCAGCTATCTGCACAAGGCAGAGAAGCAGGTCATCGACCACTATATCTTCACCTACGGATTCTCAAAGGAGAGAGCCGAAATCGTGGTGGGCGTGGCAGTAAACAAGTTCCTCGACCGACTGCGTGACGGCTATCCCACGCCACACATCAAGAGTGCCATCTTCCGATATGCAAGGAACGAGAGCAACCGCCTGATGCTTCAGCGTGAGCTATTCGACGACAAACAAACAATCGAAATTTTATGATACCGACAATCGACCACCCAGTGCTATGCACATCGTTAGCGCAAAGCAAGGCACTGCAAGAGGCAGGCATCGACCCGAAGACTGCCGACATGACATGGGTACACAGCCAATTCACTCCGAAATGCGCATACGGCGAAGAGCATTACATGCCGTTCTGTTATCCCGGAGCCGTGACAAGCAACGACCCGACCGGCACACCCTGCTGGAGCGTGAACGCATTGATGAACCTATTGCCTGAGACGATGCCCGACCCATTGGACGCAGAGCATGAACTACGGCTGACGATTCAGCCTACCATGTCGGCATGGTCAGCGTTTTATTACCATGACGGAAGAATGGGAGAGTCAGTCATTGAAAAGGAACTTGTGGCTGCGTTAGTGTTGCTAATCGTGAAAGTGAATGAGTAATTTTTTTGAATTTAATTTTTAACTAATTTCCCCGACCGAAAGGGAGGGCTAAAAAAGAAAGGAACTATTATGAGATTTAGAGCCCCTTGATAAGGGGCGTCTATAATGCAGGGATTTATATCAACATTTAAAAAGTAATTATTATGAGAAGTAAAACAGCACAATGGTTCGAGTGCAAGATAGCATTCGAGAAGGTAATGGAAGACGGCCTGCAGAAGAAGGTTGTCGAGCAGTATGTGGTGGACGCCCTCAGTTATGCCGAGGCAGAGAGCCGCATCATCGAGGAGATGTCGGCCTACATCAGCGGCGAGTTTGAGGTGAAGGACTTGAAGAAGGCTCCCTACAAGGAAATCTTCTTCGACGACCAGGATCCACAGGCCGACCGCTACTACAAGGCCAAGCTGGAGTTTATCACCATCGACGAGAAGACCGAGAAGGAGAAGCGCAGCCGAGTGACCTACCTCGTACAGGCCAGCGACCTGCACCGCGCCATGAAGAACGTGGACGAAGTGATGTCGGGCACGATGATAGACTACGAAGCCTGCGCCGTGGACGACACGAAGATTATCGACGTGTTTGAGTATCAGAAACAGCAGGCCGGTAGCGACCCCGACGGCAAGCAGAAGGCCGCAGGGGAGTAACGACTACAAATTAAACGAATCAGAACTATGGGAAGAACAATGAAACGAGTGCCCCTGGACTTCGACTGGCCGCAGGGGCGAGTATGGAAGGGATTCCTCAATCCCTACGAAGGGTGCAAATGCCCGTGGTGCTACGATGAGGACCAGCGTGGCAGCTACGGATATACCCGCGTGGCCAGAGCCTACGAGAAGACATGGTACGGACACTATTGCGGCCAGTACGTTGCCAATCCTTACCATCCTGGTCGCCGCTACTGCCCGCAGGCCAAGCCCTATGCTATGGAGCGGTGGGAATACGACTTCATCGTGGCCGACGACAAGCGGTTGCGCCAGCAATTCTTCGGTTGCGACAAGTCAGAAGTGCCACCCTATGAGGAGCTGAAGGAGTGGCTGCTCCGCAACGGCTCAGACCTCCGCTACGATGCCATCTTTGTGTCGAGGATGACCGACGAGTATTGCCGTCGCAAGGGCGTACCGTCCACCTGTCCCCACTGCAACGGCAGCGGCAAGGTGTGGCAGACGGAAGAAGTGCATCGGCTGCATGAAGAGTGGGAGCGGATTGAACCGCCGACGGGCGAGGGCTACCAGCTTTGGGAAACGACCACCGAGGGCAGTCCCAGCAGTCCCGTGTTCGCCTCGTTCGATGAACTGTGCGAGTGGTGTGCCGACAATGCCACCACCTTCGCCGACTACAAGGCCACAAAGGAGGGATGGGCAAAGATGCTCGGCGACGACTTCGTGTGCCATAAAGAAGGTAATGTGATTATGATGTAAACAACGAAACGAATCAGACGTATGAAGAAAATCCTATTCAACAGACGCTACGGACTGGAGACGGCGGTGATAGAGCGGCGCAAGACGATGACGCGGCGCATTGTGAGGTGCCCGAAGACGTTTCGGGGCGTGAGAGATGTGGAGCTGGAGTTCCGCAAGCGACCGGGGGCAGACTTCTACTTCGACTGCGTGGTGACGAACGGTGACGGACGAGAACTCGGTCAACTGCCGCTGCCCTACGAGGTGGGCGAGGTGGTGGCCGTGGGGCAACGCTATAGCGACGTGCCGATGGACTTCCTGCTGAGCCACCTCGACGATCCGCGTAAGCGATACTTCGAGCAGCAACTCATCCAGCAGTCGGCAGGCTGGCGAAACAAGATGTTCACCCTCCCCGAGAAGATGCCGTGGCAGGTGCAGATGACCGACCTCTGGTTTGAGCACCTGCAGGACATCAGCGACGAGGACTGTCTGCGCGAGGGTGTGGAACGCTGGCTCGACGGCTACATCGTCAGCGGCCTGATGGAGCGCAGCGGCAGGAACAACCGGGTGTTCGACACTCCCCGCGAAGCCTTCGCCGCCCTCATCGACCGCATCAACGGGCGCGGCACGTGGCAGGACAATCCATGGGTCGTGGCCTACACGATGGATTTGCAGCGTGCCGAGGGCTTCAAGGAACAGGAAACAAACAAGTAAACCACGAATTACAAGAATTTTACGAATTAAGCATTATGAAACAAGCAGAAAGAGAACAGCTACAGGCGGTGCTCGACAAGTTTGACCGCCGCGAGGACGAGTGCTACGACAAGATGGGCTACATGGAGGAGCACAAATTCAACTATGAGAAGCAGGCCATCGACCTGAAACGGCAGGCTTACCATGAGTGCTTCCGCGAACTGCAGGCTACGTTCAGCAGAATGAAGGTGGACGAATGGACGCAACAGGACGAAGCGATAGCCAAAGAGATAATCGCCTATTTCCGCGACGGCACGGTGAAGTTTCAACACGACTTGAACCTCTATGCCACATGGCTGGAGAAATGGGTAGCAAAGCAGAAATGATTAAAAAAGAAAACAACAACGAATAGTAACACTTTAATTTCTTTGAACAATGAGACTGATTTACATGGTTGCCGCCGACGTGCTGAGAGCACTCGGCTGGGAAGTAGAGATTAACGAGAAAGAAAATTATTGGAACCTCGTGCTCACCAACACCAACAGCAGCGAGGACATGCCCCAGTCGCACAAGTCGTGCATCCGGGGACTGTTGCGCGGGTGGCTGATGGAGTTCAACTACGAAGGTGGCCGTCAACAGGTGAACATCTACAAGGATTTGCACGGACTCGACCCCGAGGACGACCGCTATTCTTGTCTGGACACCTGCGTCAAACGGACGGACAGCGATACTCCTGTGTATAAACTGGACGACAGGGAGATATTCGTCAGGCGCAAAGACCGCTTCGACCGCTACGTGCTTGCGGAGCCTATTGACGATCCTCTTACCACAAGACTGACATGCGGGTCAAAATTCAACCCCGACAACGAGCCCGAGCCGGAGGTGAAGACCGTCAGCCAGGAAGAATACTTCCGCGAGGTGAGTACGCTCAACGGCAAGATACGCCAGTTGGAGCAGCAGTGCGCCGACGAGCGGCAGAAGACCGACAGGGAGAAGGCCAAAGTAGAGCAGATGTTGCACAGCTCGGTGGGCTGTCTCGACGCCGTGAAGGCCATGCTGGAGAGTTCGGGCGGTGCCACGCATCGCATGAGAGACTTCTATGCCGAAGCAATGGTGAAGTTCATCGGCAATGCCAAGGCGACGCTACAGTCGTATGCCGAGCTGGAACCGTTCTAAACCGATTAAACAGACATGAACAGAACAATGCTTAGACCACAGGACATAATGATTGGTGACTGGCTGATGGCCGAGGGCAGGGTGGTGCGGGTGGCGGCGGTTCACCAGCGGAAGATAGGCTACCACCTGCGCCGCGACAAGCTGGCGTGGGCACGGCTCGACCGGCTGGAGTACATCCCCATCACGCCGGAGACGCTGCGGGCCTTCGGGTTCGTCAGGAAGGAGCAGCTGGATGGTTTTCTGGACGACGACAACGCCTGGGAGTTCACCGCCGACGGCCTCTCCTTCGACGAGGGCAGCCCCTTTGCGCTCTCGTGGCAGGAGGAGGACGGATGCCGCCGCTACAAGGTCGTCACTCGCGGCTACGGCGAATATCCGTCGTTCCCACACGATGCCATCAGCGACGTGCAGCATTTCTTCTATGACTTCACGCATGGAAATGTGTTGCCGATAGTGTATAACGAAAAGGAATAAAAAGAATTATTTGGGATGCGCTTCGCGCAGTAATCGAGTTCAACTCGCTTCGCTCGTCGAAGAAATTATCCAAAAATTATTCTGAAAATTAAAAGCCCTTACGGGCAGAAATGTAACTACGACAGATTATGAATACGACATTTTTAGACGAATGCTTCAAGGCACGGACGGATTACCTGCGGGAGAGATTTCCGCTGGAGGACTTCCGCAAGAAGTTCAAGGAGGAATATGCACGTCGCGGCATGGTGATGATGCAGCCGACGATTGTCAGTACACTTCCGGAAGGCGTTACGCACGACTGCTCGCACGGCTTCCTGTTCAAGACGCAGCACAACCTCGACATCGCCCTTTGGCTGGTGCGCCGATGGGGATTCTGCGTCACGAAGCGGTGCGAACACGAAGGCGACAGGGAATACACGGCCTACATCGTGCAGTTGTCCGACGAGTACCTGCGCCGACAGGTGGGCAGCGACAAGGCGGGCATCATCCGCACAGGGCTGCGCAGCCTGAGCAATGTTGACAGAACGAAGAAGCAAAAGCCGTCCGATTGGATGGATTAGTTTTACGAACACGAATTTCACGAATTATTAAAAGGAATACGATTATGAAATGTAAACAATGCGGAGAAGAGAACGGCGATGCAAAGAGAATTTGTAGCCGTTGCGGAGCCTTCCTGGAGGGCTACACACTGAACAATGTGACGGGAGAATACGGCTACCGTGGTGCTGACGGCGGGTGGTATAAGTCCGAAGAAGAGTACCGTGCTCACTGTTCGGGTGCGACGCACAGCGATGCCATCGACACGGCAAAGGTAGCGATGCGTCTGGCGATGGCCGAGCGTGCCAAGACGATAACGCAGACGACAATGCGCGAGAAAATCAGTCCGATAGTCAGTCAGATGACCGCCCTGATAGCCGAAGCCTTCCAGGTGGGTTTCGACGCAGGAATGGAGTGCGGCAGATATACGGACTATAGCACAAAGGAGGACGCAGCCCAATGAGATACAAGCCATGTGGCAGGTTTCGCATCGTGCGTCAGGCCGACAAGAAATCTATTTCAAAATCGGACAAGGCAATCCATGCCGCAGGCTGGTGCCAATGATTTCAGGCCGACAGGCCAAAGATTTTCAAGAAAGATTTTCCGTTAGATTTTGAGCCGCAGGCGACCCCAAGAGAACAATCATTTTAAGACATCATTTCTGGCCGCCGCTCGGCATCCCGTCAGGGTGACGCTTGCCAAAGCAAGAAGGCCATACAAAAAAAAACAAAGCAAAGAACAAAAGCAATGTACTTTCAGCAACAGATAGACATCACCATCGGCTACCGGGGCGAGCAGTACCGGCTGGAGCTGCACCGCGAGCACATGATAGTGCCCCGACGGGGACAGACGTGGCTCATCCACTGCGACAAGTACGGACGCACGGGCACCTCGCAGTGCTTCGACGCCCTGCGCTTCCGCATCAGCGGCCACCGCAAGCACCGTATGCTCTCCACCGACGGCATGACCGTGGAAGCCTGCCGACCGGGCAAGGACTACGAGCCGGCTGACACCTTCGCCGTCACCGATGCCGACCGTCTCTCGCACAAGGAGCAGCAGGCCATACAGCTGCTGCAGAGCGTGGCCCGTGGCAACCGGGGCGAGATAGAAGTGGGCTACAGCGGCGGCAAGGACAGCGACGTCATCCTCGACCTGACGCGGCGCAGCGGCATCCGCTACCGCGCCATCTACCGCAACACGACCATCGACCCGCCGGGCACGCTGGCTCATGTCGCCGAAGTGGGGGGGGTGGAAATGGTGCGCCCCGAACGGTCGTTCTTCCAGCTGATAGCGCAGAAGGGGCTACCCTCGCGCATCCGCCGATACTGCTGCGAGAAACTGAAGGAGTACAAGATTTCGGACAAGACCATCCTCGGCGTGCGCAAGGTGGAATCGGACAACCGCATGAAGAACTACGAGGAGCCGACCAAGTGTCTGTACTACGGCAGGGCCAAGACAGAGGAGAACCACGTGGAGGGCATTTACCCGATACTCAACTGGACCGACGAGGACGTGCTCAACTACATCGAGCGCCACTCGCTGCGCCTGCACCCGCTCTACTACCGCCGCGACGGTTCGGTGGACGTGAGCCGGCGGCTCGGCTGCATGTGTTGCCCGATGATTTACTGGAAGCGGCGCTGCAAGGAGTTCGAGCAACACCCGAAGATGGTACGCGCCTACTGCCGTGCGGCACAGACTCACCGCGAGACGCACCCCGACACCGACGCGGCCACGAAGTACCGCGATGTCTATCAGCTATTCTTCCGCAACGTGTTCTTCGACACGCAGGAGAAGTGGGAGCAGTGGCTGGCCAGCAACGACGCCGACCTCTTCGGCATCCGCGACTACCGCGAGTGGCTCCAGCAGCGGTTCAAGGTCAGCCTGCCCGACTTCTCAGAAAATGAAGAATGAGTAATTTTTATATAATTTTTGAACATAATTTTTGAATAATTTCCCGTCGCAAGACGGCTAAAAAAAGAGAATAGATGAACATTCCTACCCCCGCAACGGTCAATCGCTGTCCCACTCCCAAAAATAAAAGTATTACCTTTGCTGCTGTCGTAGGGAGCAAATCGGTGTCAGCCGCGCCACGGCGCCTTTGGCTACCTTTGCCGACACAGCGACGCAAAGCGGAAAAACCGCACTCCGGCGAGCAGGTGGACTAAGAGCCAAGAGAAAGTGGACTTTCTTCCAGAAGAAGGTGGACTTTCTTCCAAAAGAAAGTGGACTAAGATTTTTTTAATCATTTAAGACCCCCGGCCGATGGGCTAAACGGCAACAGAGATTATGCCTAAAGTAAAGTATTGCGTGACCGAGTTCACGCCGACAGCCAACCAGGTTGGCATGTCACACTCCTTCTCAGCGAAGGCAGTCATCAACAGCGACATCGACGGCGACACCCTCGCCGAGCGCGTCGCCAAGCGTTCAGGCTTCAAGGACTACGAGTGCAAGGCCGTCATGGCGGCATTTGCCGAGATTATCCAGGAAGAGGCGCTGGAGTCCAACCGCGTGTCGCTCTGCAACACCAAGGGCGAGAAGGTCGTATCGGTCTATCCCAAAGTCACGGGCAGCATCAGCGACAAGGACGTGCAGGCCGCACCCGACAAGTACCCGGGCAAGACCGCTGCCGAGGAGGGGATGCTCACCGCCGACATGCTCCAGTGGAGCCTCGGTGCCACCGTCGGCATCAAGTTCTCCAAGAAGTTTGCCATCGAGAAGCAGGCCCAGAAGGTGCAGGGCAAGAACCTCACCGTCATCGACGACGACCAGCAGGGCGGCTCCACCGACAGCGGCTCCGGCGACAACCAGCAGGGCGGCGGCTCGGAGATGGAGCCGTAAAGCCCCCCGTGCATGACCCGAAAAGGGAGCGTGGCGGACGCGCAGAGCCGCCGCGCACCCTTCTCACAGAGAGAGACGAATTAAAACGAACACGAATTGTCACGAATTTTACGAATTATGGAACAAGAAAACTACATCGCTGCTATCAAGAAACAGCAATCACTTATCCGCAGACTATTCAGCAGCCGCAAGCGCCGCTCAGAAGTTATTCAGCAGTTGACCGAGGAACGCTACCGGCACCTCATAGGACGCTTCTTCCGTCCGCAGGGCGAACGATTCAAGAATATCGACTGTGACATCGACTACTACATCTGCGGCATCGCCACCGAGAGCAACTATGTGATGAGCGACGAGGTGCATCTCAGCCTTGAATGCCGATTCATAGGCCACGACTACTGCGGCATACCGTGCGACAACCGGACGCTCCGAGGCATTTGCATCTGCAATCGGTCGTTCCGCTTTGAGCCAGACGAAGATATTGACGCGATTCTCGCCCCGATGTGGGTGGACAAAGTGAAGGCTATCAAGGAAATCGACAATGCGTATGGTGTTATCCTGAAGAATCTGCTGAAAGTAAATAAGGGCTGACACAATGAAAATCGAAATTGACTACAACGGAGCGTTTGCCGTGTGCAGCATCGAGCCGATGGATGAGCCGGGCAAGATGGTGAACTTCAACGAAGCCGACACCAAGAGCCAGACCTACGCTCTCAGTGCATTTCAGACTATCAAGGAACATTGGCAACGCGAGCAACGGCTGGCACGATTCAAGAACCTGCCCGTGATGCACGTCAAGCGAGAGATTGAAGTTCATATCAAGAATTTCAACCAACTTCAGGAATTAGCGAAAGAAGGTGTTATCGCTGAATGGTCGTTTGATATATCGCGGACTCCTACGCTCAGCGTAAAGATGTCAGACAACCACACCATCGTTGAAGATAACGGCTGGCTCATTCAAGACACTGAAGGCCGTTGGTGGGGCATGGACAACGGCTACCACCGAATGTTGGAGCACTACGGCAAGATAGTAAAGGAATAAGCGAACCACTAATTTCACGAATTGACACGGATTTATGACTGACAATAACGAGTATTGCGAAAAACATTGCAAAGGCTATCGTGACACGGGCGGCAGATGCTTTGCCGATGGCAGATGTGATGAGTATTGGGAATATCAAAAACAAAAAGGAACAATGACAGAACAAAACAACAACAACCAGCGTCCTGACGCGGTACCTGCATCTTTATCGGTGGGCGCAGTAGAGCCAAAGTACAAGAAGGGCGACCACGTGTGGTCCAAGCAGCCGAAAGAACTGGCTGGGCGCACGGGCTATGTGATGGAGGTTGATACCTATCGCATGGAATACGAAGTAAGGTTTGGCACTGAGATGTGGATTGTGCTGGAGGATGACCTCGAACTGGTTGACCCAGCGACGGAGGAAGCCCGTCAGACCGTCTTTGAGCGCGAGGACGTCACCGACCTCCTGACCGAGGGCCAAGCCTACGACGACTACCAGGAGCGCACCGCCAAGAGCGGCGACCGCGCCGACCAGCTGGCATGGGCCATCGTCGCCCTGCTCGCCGCCCAGCTCATAGGCGGCAGCAAGTACGGCGAGCTCTACGTCATGGCCGCAGGCGCACTGGCCTACCTGCTGCTCTCCACGCTGCAGTACGCATGGCAGGGCGTGGCCATCTGGATAGTCAAGCAGCGCGTCAGCCGTGGCCAGCGCCTCACCGACTATCCCTCGTGGCTTCGCGACACGGCATGGGTGCTCTACTCCCTGAAGCTGTGCGTCCTCACCGCCGCCGCCCTCTATGGCATCGTCCACTTCCTGCGGCTGCTCTGACCGCCATGTCATTCCTCATGTAATTTCTCATGCAGACAAAGCGAAACAAGCAATGAAATCCGACCTCGAACTCCAGCTGATGTTTGAGCGTTTCCCGCCAAACGGGAAAGCGGCCTAAGCCAAAAGGGTAAAAACAATATTAAAGAAACGAACGAATGAAAAATGACCTCGAAATGATGCTGATGATGGACGATGTGCGTCAGGCGCTCGACCTCCACAGCCCAGAAGTGGTAGACCTCATGGTGTGCGCCCAGCGCCTCATGGTGTCGGCCATCGGACAGATAGCCGACCGCCGCGACACTCCCGAGCCCAAACTCCGCCAACTGGCCGACAGCCTCGCCGACACCCTGCGCCAGGCCATGCACCAGCGCATCGGCGAGACACCGAGGGAGGAGACGATGAACTGAAAGAAATGAACGAATGATGAAGAGACCACGACTATCGCTCACGACCATTGCCGCACAGCAGCTACGGGATGGGAAGAAATCGCTTTGGCCGGTCAACGTGTGCCGTGGCGGAGTGAGCTGCACACTTAATACCCGATACGACGGTATGCAACTGCCCGAAGATATTCTCTCGCTGGCACACTTCCCCAAGACCGTCGTACTCATAGAATACGAACAGAACGAAACAACGATAACATTATGATTGCACAGATTAACACGAAGACCCGCGAGTGCCGCCTGTTCGACATTCGCAAGCTATCGCCCCGTGAGTGCGGCAGACTGATGGACGTGCCAGAATGGGCACTCGACCGTCTGCTGCCCGCAGTAAGCAACTCGGCAGCCTACAAGCTGTTTGGCAATAGCATCGTCGTCAGCTGTTTGAAACACATCTACCGCCAGATATGGTTCTACCACAAGGAGCAGGAGCAGCAGCTGCGTCTCTTCGACGACGAGGAGTGGCCCGAAGCAGCCTACGACGGCCACGGGCTGCGTGTCGTGACCATCTGCAGCGGCTACGATGCACAGTGCCTCGCCCTCGATGCCCTGCGCGAGGAACACCCCGAGCTGACCTACGACCTCGTGGCCTGGAGCGAGTTTGACCCCGAATCGAAGAAGCCCCTCGCAGAGCAGCCCGCCGTGGTGGGCCACAACGCCATCTATCCACAGTGGGCCGACCGCAATATGGGCGACATGACCACCGCCGACTGGCAGTCGCTCCACCAGACGGACATCGACCTGCTGACCTACTCCACGCCCTGCACCGACATCTCGCAGGCCGGTAAGCGCAAGGGCATAGCCCCCGACAGCGGCACCCGCTCGGCTATCCTTTGGCACACCGAGGAAGCAATACGCCAGCTCTCGCCCCGCTTCCTGATACAGGAGAACGTGGCCGCGCTGGTCAACGAGCAGAACCGCCCCTGGTTCGACCAGTGGCGGCAGGTGCTCACCCGCCTGGGCTACGACTCGGCATGGACGGTGATGAACGCAAGGGATTTCGGCGTGCCCCAGAACAGAGAGCGTGTATTCTGCGTGTCGTGGCGGCGCGATCTCTTCCCCTACCGCGCCGTGTTCCCCTTCCCCAAGCCCTTCCCCCTCACGCGCTGCATCGCCGACGTGCTGGAGCCCGACGCCTCGCCCGCCCTCTACCTGAAACCCGAATCGGTAACATCGTTCCTCCAGAAAAATGAGGACGGCCAGCAGCAGTACATCTACGCCACCGTCAGCCACCGCCCGACGAGCACCCAGATTGACGCGCTGATAGCGGAGCAGACAACGGAATAGACGGAGTAAACGGATATGAACAAGATTATCAACCTTGGCAATGTGTTCGGAACGCCCGCCAATCCCGACCCGTTGAACGGCAGGGTGTATTCCGCCGAAGGAATATCGCCGACTATCCTACACGGAAGACAGGGTGGCTACGACCAACAGCCAAGAATATTGATAGAATATGAAAAGAACAACCCCATTTAAAATCAAAAACGAATTATGGAAAGAAAGAATTTCAACATCCGCCTGAACCTACAGGCAATGAACGGAGCGTTTCTCCGCAACATGACGTCAAGTAAGACTGGCGTGACCAAGCGCTGCATCATCATTCCCGTGGACGACAACCCGTCGATGTACGTCGGCGAGAAAGGCACCTATCTGAACGCCATCGCCTACGAGCTGGAGCAGCCCAAGTATGACGATACCCACATGCTGAAGCCCGACCTGCCCAAGGAGGTGCGCGAGCAGATGACGGCGGAGCAGCGCCAGCAGGTGCCCGCCATCGGCGACATGCGACCGCAGAAACCGGCGGGACAGCAGGTGACGGGCAGCGTGACCGCAACGGAGGAACCGCAAGACGACCTGCCGTTCTAAGCAACGACAACCATTTTTAAAAAAATCTTTTTTATAAACCATTTTAAAGAAAAGTATTATGACTAAAATCACATTCCCTTCAAAGGATTTCTCGCGGGTGTTGTCGGTGGTCGGCAAGCAGATTGCCCGCAAGTCGGCATTGCCCATTCTCTCCGATGTGCTGTTGCGCTACCATCGCGACAAGAAAATGTTTCAGCTCATGGCCTCCGACACCGAGGCATGGCTTACCATCGACGCGCCGTTCATGCTGCTGACGGAAGACGACAGCAAGCATCCGTTTGGTGCCGTGGTGTTGCCATACGTCACGCTGAAGGAGGCCATCGCCACGCTCCCGTCGATGCCTTGCACGGCCATCATCGACGACCAGAGCATCACGGTGGAGCATGCCGACGGACGTTTCTCTCTGCCTGTGCAGGATGCCGGGGAGTTCCCCATGCCGCCCGCCGTTGTCACCAACGAAACTCCGATGCCGCGTCAGTGCGAGCCGGTGTGCCAGTTCTCCGTCGAAACATCGTGGCTGCTGAAGACGATGGCCGATGCCCGCACCTGCGTGGCCAGCGACGAGTTGCGACCTGTGATGAACACCGAGTGCCTGGATGTCTATGCCGACAAACTGGTGGTGGTCAGCAGCGACGGGCATAGCCTCTATAAGAACCAGCACGACACGGGGGCTGGCAGCGACTTCCTGACCTATCGCGAGTTTGCCGCCGACGGCTCGGCAGCCCTGCTTGTACCCAGTCAGACGCTCGACACCATTGTCACGGCCTTTGCTGCCGCCGAGCGTGTGACCGTCACCGCCGACGCCCAGCGCCTGCAGTTCCAGGCAGAGGGTGTTGACCTTGTTTGCCGCTGCATCGAGGGGCGCTATCCCAACTACAACAGCGTGATTCCGCGCGACAATCCGTTTGCCGTCACCGTCAGCCGCGACGCCCTGCGCTCGTCGCTGCGCCGACTGAGCATTTTTGCCAGCGAGTCGGCAAACATGGTGGTGATGCACCGCTGGCAGGACAAGCTCGTGCTTGAAGCCGACGATGCCGATTTTTCGACCAACGGTAGCGAGCAGGTGACTATCCATGGCGACACCACGTTGCCCGAAGACAAGAAGTTCGGATTCAAGATCTCCACGCTGCTGTCGTTGCTGAACATCATCGGCACGGAGAACGTGGTGCTCCATCTGGCCGACCCCAGCCGTGCCGGACTGCTGAAGGAGGAGGATGTCAACAGCCAGCTCACGCTCTTGGTGATGCCCATGCTGGTGAATCCATAATCTCATAACGACATAACGGAATAACGCTATAACGCAAAATGAGACGACAACGAATCTACATCAGCGGTCCCATCAGCGACCGACCTTTGGCCGAGGCATGCGAACATTTCAGCAAGGCAGAAGCCGAGCTGCGGCGACATGGCTTCCGCACCGTCAACCCGCTGAAGATGCGCATGGCGGTGTGGTTGGCCCGTCATGGCTGCTATCGGCTGTGTTTGCTGATAGAACTGGCATGGATGGCCTACACCTGCCCGGTGGTCTATATGCTGGAGAACTGGCAGCAGAGTGGGGGAGCGCGGACGGAGAAATCCCTCGCCACGGCGCTCGGTAAGAGAATCCTCTACGAGAACTATGTGCCGAAGGCCGAGCGTGAACGCACGAAGAAGCAGCATCGGAAACATTAACGCTCATCGTCGGGAATGTGTGAAAGACTTCGCACGTTCCCGATTTTCTTTTCAAAAAAATCTTCACGATTCATGCTTCATTCTTCATTTTTCATTATCTTTGCATCGTGAAAACATTCTTTCTAACTTAAAACCTTAATACTTATGCGTAACTGTCTTATCCTTTTCGCTGCCGCCCTGTTGCTTGCGGCATGCAGCAAGTCCGTTATGGACGACGAAGAAATCACCCAAGTGAGAAACATTCAGTTTGCCGTTGGCGGCGACTTCCAGAACCCTGTCTTCACCCGTGCCGCCCCGACGGCGGATGGCAAGGCGATGACCGACCTGTGGCTGTTCGACTATGTGGACGGCGCACTGGTGCAGACCATCCATCAGACTGCCGACGACAGCGACTTTGGCGCGCCCAGCGTCCCGCTCGCTTATGGTGAGCATGTTATCTACTTTGTGTGCAGCCGTGGGGTAGGGGCCACCGTCAGCACCACCGACCACACCATCGTCTGGCAGAATCCGCGCGACACGTTTTGGAAACGGGTCAGTCTGAGTGTCGGCAGCGGCACTCCGGCCACGCGCACCGTTACCCTTGATCGTGTCGTCACCTGCCTTCAGGTGAAGGTGAACGACGAGGTGCCCGAAGCAATAGCATCCATCACGGTGACGCCCGCGAAATGGTTCTTCGGCATGGACTATCAGACCGCTGCTGCCGTGGGCGAGCAACAAGGAGAGCCGCGCCTGCTCAGCATTCCTTCGTCTTACGTTGGCACAAGCGGGCAGGTGAGCATCAGCATCTACGGATTTTCAGCAGCCGCCGAATGGCGCACCGACTTCGATGTGGTTGCCCGCGACGCCGATGACAACATCATCGGACAGGCCGCCGTCGCCAACGCGCCATTCCTCCGCAACCGAGTGACCACCTATAGCGGTTCGCTCTTCAGCAGCAACAACACCTTCACCATCACACTGAACGATCAGTGGCTCGACCCCTACGAGGCCGAGTGGTAAGCCCCTGTCCTGTGTGCTGCTGTATCACAGCAGCTACTCTCCCCGCAAAAAGTGTCCTTCTTTTTGCGGGGCTTTTCTTACCTTTGCATCAGAAACAAAGGAGAAGAATAATGTTCCGACTTGACAATATCCTCGAAGCATGGGCCGCGGCCTACAAACCGCTCTCGCACGAAATTGGTGCCGAGAGCCAGCACCGCACGTTCTATCGCATCGACACCATCAACAGCAACAACGAGTTCGTGCAGAACTATAACATGGCCGCGTCACCCTGCATGGCCTACAGCACACTGATAGATGCTTCACTCAGCCGGACCAACAAGAAATTCATCTCCTACCGCCACGTCATCTACTTCATGGTGAAGCAGGCCGCCCCTAAGTCGAATGCCCGCACCATGGTCAACGACTCGCTCGAAGCCACCGAGGCGAAATACGATGCTGATGTATTGGTGCAAGACTTGCTGGCGTTTCTCTATGCACTGAAGACCGCATCGGGGCAGACCGTCCGTGGTACGGCCACGACCAAGGAGGATGACATCATTGCCGCCATTCTCGCCACCCTGCCTGAAGACGACCTGAAGGGCATCGCTGGACTGCAACTCGACGGGGCAGAGTGGGGCACCCTGCCCGTGAAATACAACCACTGGTGGATCTGCGGCTTGGAAATCGAGCAGCTCGTGCCGCGCAACCTGTGTGTTGTCACAGAACGTTATAGATAGAATATAAGATGAGCCATAAATAAATATAATGATTGTTTTGGCAGTTTGAAAACTCTTTTTAAACTCATAGAAAGAATGTTTTTCATGGTATTAGATTATTAAGGTAAAAGCAAAGCGGAGCAGCCGTGAGGTCCCTCCGCTTTTTCAATATCCCTTTGTACTGTACGTTGCGATAGTATCGCAACCCTTTCATTCCTCCTTCACAAACCCCTTCACGTCTTCCCACGAAGCCATCTCCACCTGCTCCGTCTCAGGGTTATAGTTGCCCACGGCCATAATCTCGCCGCCCGGCACTTGCGCCGCCTTGTCACCTTGTTCCGTCTGCTGCTGTACCACAGCAGCCCTCACCACGAAAAACTCAAACGGCTCCACCCGTGGCGGCTCCATGTCACCTTGCGCAATCTCCTGCCGCCGCGCATACCTGATGCGTTCCACGTCTCTCTTCGTCAGCACGGGTGTTTTCTTCTTCGTCCGTCTGACGGCCTTCATCTCTTCTTTCAAGATGAAGGTGTCCCACGCCTCCAAGCACTGCCGCCAGTAAAGCCATGTGAAGCAGTTCTGCAAAAAATTCTGCCACATCCTCGCACTCGTCATCATCAGCATCGCCAGCGGCTCCTCGATGAACAACCTGCGGTTCTTCTGGTCGAACCATATCAGGCCGCCCCGCTCCGCTTTTTCCAACGCACTGAACGTGTCCTTGATGACTTCAAGTTGTTTCACGTTCTTTCTCGTCCTGCGCCAAGTCAGGAATCTTTTAATCGGATTTCTCATAATCAATCAAAGTCAAATTGTATTGCTAAGTTATCAAATGCTTTCAACGTGCGCACCGAGCCTTCGTAGCCGTAATAGTCTTCGAGATATTTCTGCATGCGGCTTTCCATGTGGCGCATCTCCATGAAGAATGCCGGGCGCGACGTCTGCTTGCTGCTGCCACGAGTGTTCCACATGCCGATATAACGGTCTTGGAAGTGCGCCTTTCGCTCGCGGTCAATGCTTTGCGACGGACGGCCCTTACCGACACCACGATCAACAAAATCCAGATAGTCATTCCAATGGAACAGCACGGTTACGTTGCCTGCATTGCTGGCACTGACCACGCGGCCACCGATACTTTTTTCGCCTTGCCCCGTGGAGTACCATCCGCCTTGTTTCTTTCTTTTCTCGTTGACATCCCGATAGCCAGGATAGACTTCGACAGGCCAAATGAACTGCGTGTTCATGTTCTCGACGAGCTGCGCTTCCGCTTCGTTGACCCATTCCTGAATGACTTTGTTCAGTGGTGTCATGGGTTTATAGATGATGACTGCCATGTTATACGAGATTGATTTTTCACAAAGTTACAGAATGGCGCACAATAGTTAGGACAGTTTTTTTGTGTCCTAAAATTATTCATCGACAAGTTAATTTTGTTGCAGCAAGTTCGGGCGATTGAAAATCGTGCTGAGAATAAAAAATCCCCCGACTTGTAAATAAAAGCCTCTCAACTCTTTTAAGTACACAACGCCCACGCAGATAGGAGCCGGGGGATATATCCCTTTCTTCTTATCCGCGTGGGTTTATTTTGTCCGTATGCAAGAGTTGAGAGGTGATGCAAAGGTATAAACTTTTAACAAAACAAGCGCATGAAACGCATAGAATTAGTAACATTTAACGCAGAGCTGCTTCAAAAGTTGCAGCAAGCAGGTGTTAAAATCGACGATTATCAGCACGTGGCCATGTATCACGACTACGAGCGCATGCTCCAAGAAGGACACAAGAAAACCTACATCCTGCTGGTCTTATCCGACCGCTACCACCTGTCGCCACGCACCATCCACGACATCCTGAAACACCTTTGCCAAGACTGTAACCCGCCTGCATCCGTATAGCCGTCCTGTGCCTTGCGGCATCGCCGCAAGGATTATATCTTTGCCCGCGAATAGCACTGGCCAGTCGCTTTCATTCGAGAACATCAACCTATTATCAACTATTCAAAAAAGTTCAAAAATGAGCGACACTAAAATCTTTTCTATTCCCGACAACAACGGGGGTGGCAATGGCGGCAATGCGCTCGCCAACGGCGTCGTGCCTTTCATGCTCGGCGCTGGAATGAGTGGCGGCTTCGGTGGCTTCGGCGGTTTCGGCGGCGGCTACGGAGGCTGGAATGCCATGAATATGAACAACATCACGGAATTGTTCGCAATGGGCATCTTGGCAAGCATGTTCGGTTGGAACGGCAATGGTGGCTTTGGCGGCATGGGCGGCGCTGGCGGTGCAGCCTTCCTCTCCAGCCAAATCAACGGCAATCAGGGTCGTGACCTTATTATGCAGGCTGTCACCTCGCAGGGCGAACAGAGCCGTCAGGCTGTGCAAACACTGAGCACCATGCTCGGACAGGATTTCAACCTGGTGAACACCAGCATCCAGACCATTCAGGGCGCTCTTACGCAGATTGCCGCCCAGCAGGGCATGACCCCGCTGCAGATCATCAACGCCATCCAGGCCGGCAACGCTGCCCTCTCGCAGCAGCTCTGCCAGTGCTGCTGTGATAACAAGTTCGCCATCGCCGAGCAGACCTCGCAGCTACAGCAGGGCATGAACCAGGGCTTCACCGGTGTGCAGATGGGTCTGAACCAGGGCTTCAACGGCGTGGAGCGCGGGCTTTCTGGCATTCAGACCACGATGGCCGTCAACCAAGGCCGCGACGACCTGAACATCTGCCAGCAGACCTACACGCTGCGTGACGGTCAGAACGCCAGCACGCAGGCCATTCTCAACAAGCTGGGCGAGATGCAGACTCAGACCTTGCAGGACAAGCTCGAAGCAGAGCGCGACAAGAATACAGCGCTGAAGGGCGAAATCAGCCAACTGAATCAGAACCAGTACATCGCTGGTGTGGTTGGTCAGAGTCTTGGTCCCATCAATGCTGCCCTCGCAGGACTGAACAAGGAAGTGGACGACATCAAGTGCAAACTGCCTAACACTGTCAACGTGCAGTACCCGAACCTTGTGGCCGTCAATGCTACGCCCTACGTGAGCGGAGGCATCTATCCCAACGGCATGTTCGGAGGCGGTTATAACTACGGTAACTTCGGTTTCTAAGAAAGGAGGCACGCTATGGGATGTTTTAATATCATCACCAACCAGGGAGGCATCCCCTACCTGCGTACCACGAACACCACCGTTGGCACTACGTCGGTAGATTTTGCCCTCGGCTCCTACCGCCGTCCGCTGCCACCGGCAGGCTACTTCACGGTGCGCATCAGCGATGCCATCCCTGCAGGAACGACAGCCACGCTGCCCGTCACGCTGACCCGCAATGGTGTCACCCGCGCCCTCACGCTCTTCGACGGCACTCCCGTCACCGTGGCCGAGCTCATCGGCGGCACGGGCGTCTTCCAGGTGTTCAGCGACACCGAGGCTGGCATCCTCCAGCTGATGTCGCGCACCGTGGTCTAACCGAGTTCAGTATGTTGCCGTATCACGGCAACCATTATTAAAAACAACAAAAGTATTAACAACATGGATTTTCAAAGTTTAAGACCAGGCAGTGCTATCTACATACTGCACCGAGACGGTAACACCGTTCCACGACTCGTTATTGGCACCATTCAGAATAAGCCAGAGCCAAAACCACGATACATGACCCAGACCACTGGCGCAACGGCCAATGTCTATGCTGGCACCAATATGATGCAGCCCGTCGTGGAAATCGTGGCCAAATGCGGCAACGAAGACGTGCCCTTCAGTAACCTCACGCCCACCGACTCGTCGGCGACCTACAACAACGGGCAGACCTTCATCACTACCACGCCGGACGCGATGCTTCCTGCTGTGGATGCCATGATGCAGGACAGCCGGAAAGAGCTCGCTCGAAACGACTACAACCAGGCAGTCTTGACAGAAGGCGAGAAAATGCTCGAAACGCTCAACCCTCGCTACCGTGAGGAAAAAGAGCAGAAGCAAGACATCGCCAACCTGAAGAGCCAGATGGGCAACATCGAGAATGCTATGGGTACAATGATGTCCATGATGCAGACTCTACAGAAAAGCATCTCTTCCTCGTCAAAAAGCAAGTAAAAATCCATCTTAAAAACAGCAACGACTATGTTACTTGGAATAGAATTTCGAGATGAGTTCGACAAGCAGGAGTTTGTCGAGAAGGCCCACAGGGCAAAAGAGGCGGTTTGCGAAGCCTTCGACATGCTGGCTGAGCACATGCCCGAGCTGCAACAGCTCCAGGAACGCCGTGGCTACTACAACCGCAACTATCCCATGGGCCACGTACCCAGCCATCTGGGCTATCGTGACTATGGCATGAACGGCGGTGGTTACGGCATGTACGGTGGCGGAGGCGGAAACTTCCGCGACGGCGGTCAGTACCGCGAGAACCCCGCATGGACAGGCCCCGGCGACCGACGCGGCTACTAAGCCGCACAATGGGCGGGCAGCAGCAACCGCCGCCCGCCCATCTCCCTTTTCTTCTCTATCTTTGTCCCGTATGCTGCGATAGCATCGCAGCCAAAACCCCAATAAGAATATGCAACAATACGACATCATCCCTGAGCCGCTCCGAAAATACCTCGCCAATTTCGGAAAGCATTTCAACGAAAAACTGTGCGACTACGCAGTGTCGCTCATGCGTAAGCGTGGTGCCGACGGCAAGCCCATCAAGTTCACGCCCATGACACGCGAAGAGGTGGACGCCATGCTCCGTGCGGCAAATGTTGAGCTGGAGCGCAATGTGCTCTACGACCACGTTTTTGTGGCCAACATGATCAAAAGCGACCAGCGAGGCACCAGCATCGAGGACGACAAACACCACGCCCTCGCCATTCGTGACTACATCGACGATGTTGACAAGGCCGACGGCTATCTCTTCGACCGCTGGCTCTCCGACATCGCCGGCCTCGGCCCTCACTACATCCCCTATTGGGAAGATATGATATAACGAAACCACCATGCAGCGCTCCTACATCAACATCGCCGACCACTGGGGCATCCTCGCCTACTACGACGTGAACCCCTCCGATGCACCACAACTCATCGCCGTGCTCCGCGAGTTCGGCTGTCCAGAAAAAGACCTCGAAAAGACCGCCACCCTTTTCGACCACCCCAACCGTGCCCTAACCTTCAACGCCCCTTGGGCTCGCATGAGCGTCGTCGCCATCGGATGGGCTGAGAACCACGAGCAGTTCTACGCATCGGTCATACACGAAATCGACCACCTGCAAGATGCCATCCTCCGCTACTACGACGTAGCCCACGGCACCGAACAGGCGGCCTACCTACAGCAGCACATAGCGCAGCAGATGCACCGAGGGGCAGGTCAGTGCTATTGTCCCCAGCATCTACGCTATCGCTGCTATCATTAATCCTTTCTCAGCAGACAGCGGTTCTGCCGCCGTCCCGTCCCGTCTGTCGCAATATCATTGCGACTTCATCTTCAAGCGGATGCGCGACCGAACATCTCCCAGCACGTCCTTAATCGTCCTTTCGTCGGTGCCAAAGAACGCTGAGTAATACTTCAGTCCTGCATCGGCCACGCTCGTCATGTCGCCCACAATCACCACTGTGCCTTCCGTGCCGGTCATTGCGAACAGACCCGTGCGCACCATCGCGTCGCGCACCACGCGCACCTTGCCGTCCGTATCGCCCAGCTCCGCCGCAATGGCATTGTCTGTCATCCCGCAGTCTTTCCCCACGAGCAGCGTATAGCCTTTCGCCCAGCCCTTCGACACGTCGTGCCTCACTTCCCGCAGCAGCATCACGTCCACCTTCGGCAGCACCAGCAACCGTTCTTGCTCGTGCCCGGCCATGAAGGCCACGGCAAAGTTAAACTTCTGCATCGTCACGTCCCCCGAGGTCTGGAACACACACACCCTGTCGCGGTTCTCCCGCAACAGCTTCGGCAGCTGCTTATGGCAGCAGCAAGGTTCAATCATGCTCATATCTTTTTCTTTCTTTTATTTGTTTCTTTCTGTCCCGTCTGTTGCGATCATATCGCAACACCCAAAGCTACAAAATCGCCATTAAAAAGTTGGACGGAAAACACCCTCTGTCCCAACTTTCCCCAGCCCCTTCATTAATTTTGTTATAACAACAACAAACACAGGAAGCAATGGCAACAAGACAATCCAATGTAGTCATCACGGCCAACGGCAAGCAGGCGGAAGCCGTGCTCACGGCCATCAACGAGCGGGTGAAATCCCTTGCGGCATCGGAGAAGCAACTGCAAGCAGCGCTCAAGCAGATGCGCACCGAAAGCAAACAGGACACCGACCAATACAAGCAACTCCAGCAGGAACTGAAGGGGGTACAGCGAGAAATGAAGTCGCTTAACACCGCTGTGCAGCAGAACCAGAGCAATATGGAGAAGGTGAACGCGGTCATCAAAGACCTCTCCCATTCTACCACCCGCCAACTCCGCGATGCCCTCCGCGCCGGAAAGAAGGAACTGGAGCGCATGTCGGCCAGCGATAAGGAACTGAAGCCGTTGCAGCAGCGCCTGAAACTCATCCAGCAGCAGATAGACCGCAACACCAACAGCGTGAAGTCGCACGGCTCCGCATGGCAGATCGCAGTCAAAAATATCACTGCGTATGTGGGCGTGTTCGGGGCTTTTAACATGCTCAAAAACAAACTTCAGGAAATCACCCGGCTCTCCCTGACATTCTCCGACCAACTTGCAGATGTCCGCAAAGTTTCTGGACTGGAAATCGAGGATATTAACCAGTTGGCGGTCAACCTGTCGAAGATTGACACCCGCACGTCGCTCTCTACTATGGTGGGCGACCTCGCCTATAGCGGAGCAAAATTGGGCTTCGGTGAGAAAGGTGGTATTGCTGCACTCGAATCGTATGTAAAAGCGGCCAACCAGGTGAACGTGGCGCTCGGTGAAGAACTGGGCGAACAAGCAATGCCTGCCTTGTCGAAAATCACAGAAAACCTGGGACTAATAGACAAATATGGAGTGGAAGATGCCATGTTAAAAACAGCGTCAGCCATGTTTAAACTTTCGAGCACAACCACGGCCAGTGCGGGGCCAATAGTGGAATTTTCAAAACGTATTCTTTCGCTCGGTAAGGTTTCAGGTCTTACGGCTCCGCAGATATTAGCCCTTGGTTCGGCAGTCGATAGTTTTATGTTGCAACCTGAAGTTGCATCTACCGCGATGGGAAAACTACTTGTTGCCATGCAGAAGAACCACAACCTTATCGAGCAGTCTTTAGGTATCACGAAAGGAGAAATCAGCAGACTATACGAGGAAGGCAAAATGATGGATGCCTTGCTACTGGTGTTCCAGAAGATGCGAGAAAAGGGCAATATGAATGCATTAGGCGGTGTGTTCAAAGACCTTGGCTCTGATGGCCAAAAATTGGTAACAACTCTCGTAACGTTGTCTGAGCAATACCCCGCGTTGCTTGCGCATCTAAAAACTGCTAACGAAGCATTTGACAAAGGAACTGCCGTAACAGCTGAGTATAACATCCAGCAGGAAACTGCCGCTGGTATTATGGAGCGCGCCAACAACATGTGGGAGAAAGCGTTCGTCAATCCTGCTTCCGTGGATATGGTGAAAGAGTTCGCACAGGCATGGTACGATGTTTCAAAGTCTGTTACTGGAAGCAATGCGAAGATGACGGCAATTCGGACTCTTTTAGAAGTCTTATTCAACGTGCTTACAGGTATTGTAAAATTGGCTCCTGCCTTGACGGTTTTTGCATTAGTCAAAGGTCTCAATGCCTTGGCGGTTTCGTTGGGATTCGTTAATAAGGGCGTTTGGCAACTGGAGACTGGAGTCAAAAATCTCGGGAAAGTACTGAAAGCAAATTGGGTAACTTTGCTTCTTTCTGCTTTGACACAACTATATTTTTGGTACAAAGATACAGCACAAGCGGCAGAAGAAGCAGCCAAGGCTGCTGATGTTTTCGGAACAGCAGAGGAGGAGGCGGCTGAAAGCACTGCCAGGGAGCGAGGAGAACTGGAGCGACTATATCGGACATCGCAAGACACTACTAAGTCTATCGAGCAGAGAACGGAAGCCGTCATGGAAATGCAAAAGAAATACCCTGCCTATTTCGGAAATCTTACCACAGAAGAAATCCTGGCAGGTAAAGCCGCCGATGCCTATGCCCGTTTGAAAACGGAAATTTTGAACGCCGCCCGCGCTCGTGCCTATCAAAAGAAGATGGACGAACTGGCGGAGCAAAACGTGAAGTTGGAAGACCAGATTGAAAACAACCAGAGATGGCTCGACGAAAACAGGGATAAATACAGTAGGGAAAAACAAAAGGCTGATGCTGCCGTTAATGCGCAAAACAGACTCGAAACAGCCGGAGCTTCTGCCGTGGGTGGAAAAATGGGATATGTTCGCGCTTCAAACACTGCCGACAAGGCGATAATTGGTGGCTATCAAGCGAGGGAAAGACAAAACACCGATGCCGAAGCGCAAATCAGGAAAAACAATGCAGCGATGGATAAACTGGCAGGTAAGATCGGCCAGTACAAACCAAAAGATGCAAACGCTAACGGACAGAGGTTCGCCCCCCTCGAAAACGATGCCCCCGACAAGGCCGCTGCCGCTGCTGCCCGCAAGGCCGCATTGGAAGAAAAGAAGGAGATGCGACAGCAACTGCAGGAGTCGGAGGCAGAGGCAAAGGCCATCGTGGATAACATCAAGAATTTCTACGAGCGGCAGATCACCGAAACGCTGAACATCGCCACGGCAACGGGCATGAACCCGGAACTGCAAGACCAGCTGGTGAACTCGCTGACCATGCGCATGAACAGCGCTCTGGCGCAGGCCCGCAAGGCAGTGGCCGGAACGAAGAACGACTGGGAGGCGTTCAAACTGACCATTCAGGATGACATGATTGAGCCACTGGTGGACGGCACCAACGAGAGCATGCAGCTCTTGGATAAGATTGAGAATAATAATTTGGCTGCACTGCGCCGACAGATTGCCGCCTTGTCGAAATCGCTCAACAAACCGGAAAGTGCACTTATCGACCAGGTTTGGAAAAATGCCACGATGAACGAGAAAGCGAACGCGAAGATGGAGAACAAGGAGGAACAGCGCCGCCGACAGGCCATCCTCGAAAAGAACTTCACGGGAAAGGTGAATCAGGACACGGAAACCACGATGGAACAGTTTGGCTTCGCCATGCTGACACCCGAACAGATGAAGATTATCCTGAACGGTGGCAAGGAGGCACAGCAGTTCCTCGACGAGCGCAGCCGTGAGTGGCAGGTGATGCTGGCCAACGCCCGCGAGAACTTCTCGATGGTGGCTACGACGGATAATCCTGCCGACCTCTTTGGCATCCTTTTCGGGCAGGACTGGGAGAGCCACAAGGACGAGATGACGCTGCGCGGTCTGCTCGACCTGACGGGCGAGGACTTCCAGCTGTTCTACGACGAACTGATTAAGTACAATGATGCGTATGTGGAAGCACAGAAACGGGCTGCTGAGCGCGTGGTAAAAATCAACGACTATGTGTTTGAGAGTCGCTTCGACGTAAATGCTATCGACGACGAGGTGCGCCAACTGGACAGACTGTCGAAACAGCAAGGCCGCGAGGGTGGACGCTTCCGCGACATGCAGCAGCGCATGGGCGTTGCCGATACAATGGCTAACGACCCTGAACTGCTCCGACTGGCACTCATCGAGGAACGCGAACGGAAACATCTGGAAATGATGCAGCAGTTGCTTGAACAGGAGAAAATCACCATGAAGGAGTATAACGCCGCCTTGGAGAAATACGACAGTGCCCGTGCGGCCCACGCCGACAAGGTGGCACAGTCGGTCAGCGAGCGCATCGCCCTCCTTCAGCAACTCACACACCCCATCGAGGACTTCGGCACTGCCGTGGGTGATGCCTTTGCCACGATGACCACCGATGCGGAAGAGGGGCGCAAGGCGCTTCAGGATGCCGTGAAGTCGATGATTGAGCAGTTCGGAAAGATGACCATTAAGATGTATGCCGAACTGATGACGCAGAAGATGCAGCAGGCACTATTCCACCAAGAGATGGAAGCGGAAGACCGCAGACATAGTGCTGCCCAGACCGCCGAGGAAGAGGGTGGTAAAAAACGAGTGTCTATCATCAAGGCCATCGGCGCACTCATCCTGGGGCAGAAGAAGAAACAGAAAAAGCAGGAACTGAAGATAGAACAGCAGGCACAAGGCGAACAGACTGACGTGGTGGAGGAGGAAGGCGAAAGCCGACTCGATGTGACCAACGTCGTAGAGACGGGCATCGCCAGCATCACGCAGAAGGCCGCGCAGGACATCACACAGACCAAGCAGAGCCAGGCGGCTACCAATGCGGCCACCACGGCGGCAGAAACGGAGGGCAGCGTGGCAGCAGGCGTGGCCGGTGGCGCAGCAAAGATCATCGGTACGCTCGGATGGTGGGGCATCCCGCTCATCGCTGTCATCACAGCCTTGCTCAACGGCTTGCTGGCATTCGCCTTGGGAAAACTCTTTGGAGGCAGCAAGAGTCAGAACTCTTCATCGTCGGCCACCAATGTCAAGTTGAAGTCCGGCATGCTGACCTACGATGGCGGAAACATCCACACGGTTCTCGGCACCGATGGCCGCGTCTATCAGGCTCGCGACGAGGGCACCATCCAGACGGGCATCGTGCGCAGCCCCATCACGGCATCGGTCAACGGCCAGCCGTCTATCATCGGCGAGCGCGGACCTGAGTTGGTCGTTGGCCGCGAGACCACCCGTGCCATCATGCTCTCGCGCCCCGACATCCTGAAGACCATTGCCGACATCGACCGCAACCGCAGTGGCCGCGCCTTCCGCACCCTCGACGATGGCGACCTCTCTGCCCTCACCGCAGGTGGTTCTGTAAGCAGCGATAGTATCGCTGCCAATAATGAAACCATGCAGCAGCTCGCCCAGACCGTAGCCATGCTCTCGCAGACTCTCTCGGCCATCCAGCAGCGCGGCATCCCTGCCCACATCAACAAGTATGGCCGTGGTGGTCTCATCGACGAGGTGCAGAGCGGAATGAAATTCATGCAGAAGTACCAGTAAAACAGGATGACAAACCAACACGCAAGGCAAGGGAATGGCAAATCCCTTGCCTTGTTTTCTGTTAATTATATAAAAATGTATCAATGATATTTTGGAAAATTAAAGTAAATTATTAACTTTGCATCAAAGTTTTACCTTAATATTGTTTTTATGGCAAATCATTATTACACAACTCCCGAGATATTGGCGGTTCCCGTCAATAATCCCTACTATGACCGTCTTCGCGCACTGGACGACCAACGCCGTTTCCTCCCACCTGCCACCGACCGCGACATGATCAACCTCGAAATCGCAACTTTGATGGAACGGGTGAAAGCAAAAAAAAACATGATGGATAATCCAAGAAATCATAATCCACATAATCACAATTATGGTAAATAGCCGTTCAGCATACAGCGACACCATCGCTGTTCTCGTTCAGTAAGCTGCGATGTCATCGCAGCCCCCACAATATAATAAATAGAAAGGAACAACAATATGATTACCCTTACATTAGACTGGCACGAGATTCTTTGGTGGCTAAGCGGCGCCATGAGCGGCTCCCACCTCCGCTGGAGCGCCTACGAGGATATGGTGAACCGCGTCTGGCCCCAATGCACCGAGCAGGAGCGTCGCAGCATCTTCTTCGTCATGCGGCGCGACCTCGGCAGCTGGTGGCGGCCCGAAGGCTTCCGTGGCGACGACCCCAACCTGCGCGGCGAAGGACTTTGGAAGGCCGACGACCAGGGCTACGCCATCGACCGCACCGACCCCGAGGCGAAGCCACGACAGGTCATCACCGACCTCACGCCCTGGATGTACTTCCGGCAGGTGCTCGCCCGCTTCAACCCCGACGCGCAGTATGCCGTCACCCTCCGTGCCGACAGCCGCAAGCAGGCCGACCGTGTGTATAAGGACGCACGGCAGCGCAGTATTCTCATTCCACGCGACGAGGATTACGGCTGGAGGAACCCCAAGAGCCGCACCGTCACCGTCCGCGCCTACGAGTGGCGGGGCGACTACCGCATCGACTGGAACAAGCGCTGCGACCCCGACCGCATCGTCAGCGTGGAGAAGATGGAGCTTCCCGACACGGGGGAGATGTAGAAAGAACCATAAGGGGCGAAACCCGATAAGGAGAGGGACGGGAATGTCGCCAAATCCACGACCCCTATATCAGATACAAAGAAAGTCCTGCAGCGGCAGGCAGAATCAGTATTCAATTTAATGTATAACCAAAAGAGTTGAAAGGACAACTCGCCGTGCAAACCGGCACTTCAAAGTAACCGATTATGAAACAGACAGTGAGTACCAACGCCAACGTCCGCAAGGAGGAAGGCAAGTATTAACGAGAGTTGAATAGTGGGACAAATGAGGCATAAGCTGAAGGCATGAAAGAGACAATCCTGAAACCCTTGCAAAACCAATCCGAGGTGAGCCGTGAGGCAATATTTGGCGTTGGCCTTATACAGAATTGACGATACGGATTCTTTACCCGCGAGGGGCGGGGAGTTACGAACCCGCCCCTGTCCTGAAAGCAACGAGCATACACACAACTATGCCACAAGATATACAAATATAAGAAAGTCCTGCAGCGGCAGGCATCGTAACATCATAACAAGTTTAACAGCAACAGGACCGTAAAGGACGGTCCGTGGTGAGAGTCCACACAAACCGAGAGTGTATGAAGCGTAACAAGATTATGCAAGTGGTTAATGCCAAAGCCAGCCGCAAGGCCAGCTGACGGCAAAGTTCTACAATGCACCAAGGAGTAAGGACAGCACTCACCTGAGAGGAAGCCTATTCCTCTGCTTGTGACAACGAGCTATGAAGTGCGATCAGTAACAATGCATCATGTGGGGCGAGTACAGCAGCGATGCCGAAAGCCCCTTTTTAACGAACAAATAAACAACATACAACAATATGACACTATCGAAGAAGACAATAAAGGAACTACAGCGGCTTGGACTTGACACCGACTGGCCTTCGGAGGACGTGGCTCAGTTCCACATCCGCAACGCCCAGCGTCAGGAGAAGGCCGAGCGCATGAAGCGCGAGGCGCACCGCGAGGAAGTGGAAGCCGCAGAGCGGTGGCCAAAGGAGATACACGACGGCGTGGACATCGTGGAGGTGGGCAGCGGGCGCGAGGTGGTGCTGCAAGACCTCAATCTCAAGAACTTCACCTACGGACTGCTCATCAAGCCAAAACGCGAGACGCCATACAACAAGGCTATCGACGACGGCGGCGGCATCTACCCCGGTCACAGCACCGCCGAACTGCTCAGCGACATCGAGCGCGGCTACAAGATCGTGCGCGGCTACACTCCGCCAACGCTGGCCGACGGCCATCCGCATACAGGCTACGAGAACAGCCCGAAGTTCGACGAGCAGTATCAGTATTGGAAGCGGGAATACTCAAAGCCCGCCCTCGACTTCGACAGCGAATAAAAGAATATACGACAATATGGCACAGACAAAGACATCAAACATCTACGAATATGGAACAGAAAGAACACAAAACCCTCGAAGCCCTGCGGCGGGCGATGATGACCTGCAACGGACAGCAGGACACGGCCTGCACCCTCTGGGGCATGAACGACCACTCGGCAGCCGCCAGCGCCTTCATCGGTGACGGCGACGTGCTGGCCGCCACCCTGCTCACCGTGCTCAGCCACGTGGGCGAACTGCGGGCCACCCCCGCCGAAATGGCCATCACGCGGGCAGTGCTCATGGCCGTGGCAGCAGCCGACGCCGAGCAGCACGGACAGCTCACCGCCGCCATCGACCAGCACCGCCGCGACATCCAGGAGGGACGGCTCACCGTCCGGCGTGGGCCGAAGCAGGTTTGAGCGTTTCCCGCCAGACGGGAAAGCGGCCTGAGCCTAAATGGCAAGACATACATCGGTACTTGCAGGAACCGACCCGTCCGACCAAAGGATCCCAATCACGCTCCGGGGCGAGGCGTGGCCAGCGTGAGGCCAAAGGGACATTAAGATTTTTCACCCTTTGCCAGCGCCCGCCCCGATTTTCAAGAGAACAACAAGATATAAACGTACAAGACGAATGACAACGAACCAACAACAGCAGCCGCCCTACGAGCACTACTACCGACGGGTGTCGGACACCAGCCGCACGTTCAAGAAGACGTGGCGCGTGCTGGGGCTCTACTTCACCATATCGAACTGCCGCGTGAAGAAGCGCCACGCCTGCGGCTACTGCCGCACGAATCAGGACGGCAAGAAGATGTGGCACGAGAAGCAGCGGCTGATGGAGCAGTCGGGCGGCAGGTGTCCCCTGTGCCACGCACGGCTCTCGCAGCACACCGCCGAACTGCACCACGTGCTGCCCTACGCCCGCTTCGAGGACTTGGTGAACGACGAGCGCAACCTCATGCTGCTCTGCCACGACTGCCACAAGGAGATACACTGCAACCCCTGGCGCAACGCCCACCTGATGCAGCAGAAAGCCCAGGAGCTGGGCATCGACCTCGACGAGCGATACAACCGTCAGCCGCTCGACGGCAATGACAAAACGACAAACGTATAGCAGACTATGGTAGTAGAATTTCACGACCCCTACATTTTATATAATTTCTCGGCGACAGCCGACTAAAATGAAAACAACAATATGAAAGTAACGAAGCATTACGAACAGAACCACGTCATCCTCTACGTGACGGAGGGCGACCTACAGACCACCATCACCCTCGACAGCGACCGCCAGATGAAACGCCTGGCCGACTGCCTCACAGACCTCTACCGCACCGACGGGCGCGAAGTGACGATAATACCGAAAGGAAGCGAAAAGTGATATGAGAGACGAAATTGAGAAGAAACTGGCCCGCATTCGCAAGAGTATAGCCGAGCACGGACACTCCGACGGCACCGCAGTAGCCACTGAAGAAGAAACACGGTGGATGGTGGAGCAATCCGCCCGCGACGGCATACTGCTGCACATAAAGGCATCGCCCGAAACATGGCAGGAGGGCGACCAGTGTTACTACTACTATCAGGCTATCGCCGTCAGCGAGGAGAAAGACAAGGTTCGGAAGTTCGTCGAGACCTATATGAAAGACATGACGGTCTATTATATCGACGGACTAAGGGAATACAGACCAGAAAGCAACCGCACCATCGACGAGCAGCGCACCGAGGACAACCTTATGGCCATACGCCGACTGCTACAATGGCGCGACCGCCAGCGCAGGAAGCGCCATCAGGAGGAACAGCGGCTTGTCGCACTCCAAGAAGAAGCCGACCGCATTGAGGCAGAACGCGAGGAAGCCGCCGACAACCGCAACAACCTGGAGTGGCTCGTCAGCCGTATCGAGAACCTGGGCTGGGAAGTGACGATTACGCATAAGAAAACAGATAAGGATTAAAAGTAATATGAAACAAGAGAATTTAGACCGCTCGGCGACGCAAGGAGACGCTTGCCAGGGCAAGAACCGACAAGCCGCAGAAGCGCAGCAGCTGCGTGAGAAGTCGGCATTTATCAATCAGGTGACGAGCTTCGCCGAGTATATGCAGAAAGAGTTTATCAACGACAGCGACGGCGACATGGGGCTGATCATCTGCGCCGCCGACCACACCGCCGACGAGCGGACGGGCGCGTTCCATATCGTGCTCGGTGGCCGTGCCGTCAACGTCGCCTCGCTCGCCTCGATGATGCAGCAGGACGAGATGCAAGACCTCTTCCGCAAGGCCCGCATACTGAGCAGCACCGATGGCAGCAACGGCTACATGGCCGACGAGCTACGGCGACTGCGCAGCCGACTGAACCGCGACTATGCCTTTCTGGTCCTGCCGATAGGCTACAGCCTTCTGCTCGCAGTGCTCACCGCGATTAGTCCTGCCTTTCACTTGACAACCACCATCGCCAGCGTATTCCTGATGGCTTTCCTCACTATGCTCATCGTCAGTGACATCAAAGACCTGCGCCGCAAGACCCGCCGTCTCGCCGACAGCATCGACGGCGACCGCCAGGAGCGCCGCAATATGCTTGGTGCCGCCATGATGGGTATGTTCGCCCAGATGGCACACCGCGACCGCGACGACGATGATGATGAATAAGACTACGAATTGAACGGATTGAACGAATTATGGCAAAATCAGAAGACGAGAGACTATGGGGAGTATCGCTGTCGATGGCGGCACGCGACTTCCAGATGGTGACGAGCATCATCCAACAGACCGTGCAGCAGATGGCGCAGCGCCTACAGCAGCTCGGCGAAGAGAAGAAGGGTACGCCCGAATACCTGCGACTGGTGCACCTGATGGCCATGACAGGTGGGCTGAAGTACATGATGGAGGGTGTCGACGGGGTGATGCAGGCGCTCATCCTCGATATGCTGAAGGACTTCGGACAAGTGACGGATAAATAAGGAAAGGTGGAATAGAACTATGGCACAACTGATAGAAAAGAAAAGGCTGGTCGGCATACTGCGTGGGTTCGACTTCGCAAAGGTGCAGCGGGTGATGGAACAGACCGACGCGAAATGGTTACTCGAGGACGGACGCAATGAGGTCCCGTCGATATACGACATGGTGGTACAGTGTGAGCAACTACTGGAGTCTCTGTACGACAGTCTGCAGAAAGAAGAGAACTGCGGGAAAGAACTGGAAATACGCTACGGTGGCTTTTGTGCTCGGTACTCCGACGGGAAGTTTTGTCTCCATTATGAGATTGAGCGTTCTGAGGAATTGGAATTTGCAGTACCAGTATAGTTATTGTTCTGAACAAAAGAGAATTGAGACAATGAAGACAAGACATTGGATATACTTTACCGCAGGTTTTATGCTTGCATGGCTGTTGCTCGACATCGGCTTCGGCATGGATCGTTATACGAAATTCTTGTCGTGGCAGTGGCACATGGGCTTTGTGCTGAGAAATGCCGGCGCCATCCTGCTACTGCTGCTGGGCAACTTCGTAGGGATGAAGATGAACAAAGGAAGGGAGGACTGAGCGATGACGAGATACACATTGATGCTATTCCAAATGGCATACCCCGATCAGATAAAGATCGATAAGAGCAAAGTGAAGGACGGCATTCACATAGAGTGCTGGCTTCTTAATGAAGACAAAGAACCTCACATGCTTTTGTTTTATGGCGGTCCGTTCCCGACGGAAGAGAAAGTTAATGATACGATCCAGAAATTACTAACGACAGAATTAGACAAACAATGAAGTACATTGACGCAGATAAAATCAAGGCCGAGATAGACAAAATCACAGAAAGCCTGACAAGGAGTTGCAACCCTGACCCGCTTGGCACGACGGAGGAGTGTATGGTCGCCGCCGAGATTGAGGCACTGGGACTGGTAAAGAGTGCCATCGACCAGATGCAGCAGGAACAGCCCCTGCCTCCCGGCATCGAGAATGAGAGCCAGAAGAAGGGGTGGCTGGACTACAGCCTGACGATGGGTGAGATAGGGTTGCATCGCTACAATGCCATCCACCGCATCAAGGAGCACAAGGAACAGTTCAATCCACTCGCCATCCCGGACCTCTATCATGTCGCAGCATACTACGAGTCTGTTGGCGCGGAGAAAACCTGCTGCTGCCTGCAGCGCTACTGCATGGACTTCCGCTTCGACCAGGAAGATGTAAGAGAAATCATCAGTAAGGAGAACTGAACAATGGCAAACAACGAATATCCAAGAAAACTGACGTTCAAGGCACCTGATACGGACGGACTCACGGAGGATGCCAAGGAGCACATAAGGAAGGTGACTGAGGGAACGACCATCACGATGCTGGCAGAGAACATCATCAAGATAGAATATCCCGCAGAACTGATTGACCACATCAAGACGGTACGCGTTGACTACATTGACTATCGGCTGGACTTCATCGACCACGGCAACGTGTACTGGATGTGCAACTGCTACTTCCCGCAAGGCACAGGCTGGGGCCGCGAGTTCTTCAAGAACCGATGGGACAAAGGCAAACGGACGGAAACACCGGGCTGCCTGATTATTGAATATCCAAAGAAGGAGGGCTGAACGATGGCAGCATTCCAGTGTTTCTTCTGTGCGAAGTTCGCCAAGTGCGACGACCACAGGGCCGACTGCCAGGCGTGGGAGGCCAAGCCGACAAAGACCGTCCGCAAGCGCGGCGGGAAAATGGAAGTAACATTCAAGTGACAAACAAAACGAATGATGACAACAGAAGAATTGATTCAGGCATTTCCTGAGTGCGAGAAAATCAAGCGCGAGGACATCGCGGAGTGTATCACCAAGGCCATGACGGAGGAACGGTTCTATGCCGAAGCCAGCGACAAGGTTTACAACAAGGCGCATGAGATGTGGCCGTATCAGCGCGGACTGAAGGACGACGACCCTGAGCGCGTGGCCTACAGTGCGTATTTCTGGGGCGACATTCCGGAAGGCGTGGAAGCACCTTTCAAGAAGTGGCTGAAAACCTTCGAGACGGAGTTCATCGCCCAGCACGGACAAGTACGAACCTTCGACGAAGCCTGTCAGACGGCAGCCGACGAGTGGGCGAGGATGATTTTTGGCAACCACGTTCAGAACAACGGAGACCAGTCGGATGCCGGCGGACTGGCAATGGTGCTCGGCACGCTGGCCAAGGACAAGGCAAGCAGCGGTATCAGCAGCGATACTATTGAGAAATTCCGCAAACTCTGCAAGGAATACTACCTCGGCGGTTGCCGCTACAAGGAGGATAAGTACGGATGGATGGAGAGCGTACCCCACTGTGACTATGGTCCCAATGGTGCGCTGAGTCGTCTGTTGGACCAGGCTGGCGTACCCCATGACCGCTTCGGCAGCATCTGTCCCTGGAAGACGGGCATCACCATCAACCGGCGCGACAACTCCGTCTGCGTCCGTGGCTATCAGACAGCAAGGTATATGTAACAGTTAACAAGACGAATTATGAAAGAGAAAGAAATAAAGCAAGTGTTCGACGACGTACAGCAGCGGCTCGACACCCTTCAGGGCAGCGATGCCTCGTTTATGTTCATCGGCCATCAGGGCAACCATTTTGTGATTAGCGGCAAGACCAACGAGATTTCGGCGCAGATTCTTTTTGCAATGATGCGCTATCCCGTCATCCGCGACATCATCAAACAGTGTGCCGCACGGTACGACGATCTGAACGCCGAGTATGGCAGCAATGTCCGCGACGTGAAGATGGATCACCTTATAGAACAGAACTCCGGGAACGGGAACTAAAATCATTATGCGATGGAAAGAGAAAAAATAACCATCAACGGTATGCAGTTTCAGACAGACAGGCTACTGCCAAACTACCGTGGCGAGTACGACTGCATCTGCGAGAATTGTGTATTTGATGTCGATTGGGTGGACTTCGGCAAAACTAATCCGTGCAGGAAAGTGAAGTGTGCGCACAAAAACGGACATGAGGGCAACCGCAATATTTGGATGCCCGTCAACGGGCTGGACAGCTTGAAGCGGAAGCTTGTCACCTGGTGGGTATCGTTTTCCTACACCTACGAGTATCTTGACGGCAATGGCGAGTGGGACAGCGACAGCGATTGCGATGCCTGTAGGTTCCTCTGCCGAGAGGAAGATATTGAGAAGAAGGTCACGGAGTATGTCAAGGAAGAACTCGACTACGACAGCGACGACATCAGAAACATCAAAATAGAAATTGAAGACCACTACATCACAACCGACTACGAAGTGTGACCGACAGCTTCAAGTTATAAACCATTATTATAAAACGAGAAAGGCCAATGAAGTACATTGACGCAAATAGTCCGGCGAAGAGTACGACGGCTGCGCTCAGTATGCCGAGAACGGAACAAGAAAATAAAATAAAAAGGATGACTAAGCTATGAAGAAAAGCCTCGGAGAGATAATGAGCGACCATCGGATATGGGAAATGTCGGAGGAAGAGAAGCAGCGCGGACGCCAGCGAATCATGGAGATTGCAAAGCGTGAGATGGAGTCGGGTATGCTGACCTACAAGGACGAAGAGCCTGTAATGGTTCATGCGCCGAGAGTGAAAATGATGCCGTCGCCACGTCGCGGACTCGTCGGATGGGTCAAGGACAAGATTTTCGGTGTGCAGATGAAACCGCAGGCCGTGATGGTGCTCGACAGGCATTTACAGGAGTTGCTGAAGGAGTATATGAAGAACCCGAAACCGCTCAACAATGCAGTGGCGGCGTGCGCTGTGTCGGCTGAGGACATCAAAGAGGCGACCGACCGCATAATCACCCTTGCCCGTGGCCACTATATCCGCAATGCCGACGGTATCATCACCGACGTAAGCGACAATCCGAAGTATAAATGTAAAAAGTAAGCGTATGCCCACAAAGATTCCCGTTAATGGCTTTGGAAGGCTCGGCAAACTTGCGATGATGGCGCAGACGTGGCCTTACCTGATGGAAGGTCAGCACAGGATGCTGACACGGAGCATGAAGGAGTGGGAACTGCGAGAGATAGAGGAAGCCGACCTCCGGCACGGCTTAGATTGCAAGGCGCAGACTTACGCTCTTACTCGCAAGCCAGATAACTCCTATGTATTCCATCCGCATGATTCTGTCGTCACCGATGCCGTGGTTGACACGTCGGGCTTGCCCAATGTGAGGTATCACGACCGTACATTTCCAAAGGATTATGCCAAGAAGAAGAAAGCCAGGCGCCGTCAACAAAAGCAGGCAAGGCGCAAGAATAAATAACTTAAAAGAAACACGATAATGAAAGAAGTAACATTGTATGGCGGCACGATTGACAGCTGCCTGAAGAATTTAAGGGAAATGGCCGCTAACGACGAGAGCGGCGAGATATTGAAGGCCGTGTTCAACGACAAGTACCTGCTTTCGACCGATACCGACGATGATGCCTATCTGCGCATCACTGGCAAGACGAAGGCCGAACACGATGAGGAAGTGAGGAAGCTGCAGGAGGACTACGAGGCCCACTGGAAGGCGCACGAGGCACGCATCCCCGAACTGACGGAGCACTACCGCAAGGAGGCTCGCGGCGTGATCATCGAGAGTGAACTGGAGTATTGGGACGAGATAGTGCCCATCCGTCTCGGCGACCTCTACTTTGGCATGGAACTTGACCAGGTGCTCGACTGCGCCAGGGTGATGCGCGACGAGACGCTGAGCCGCATAGAGCGACTGCGTAAGGCTTACAAGATTTTCAACGAGGCAGGTCACAGCGGCATGTCGGCAGGGCTGACGATGGCGATGCTGCGCCGTTTCTGTCCCGACGGCAACGAGCTGGCCGATGCCTGCAACGAGTTCCGCTACGCGCCCGGCCACAAAACGAAGCTGTACGTCAGCCGCGATGGTGACGGCAAGCTGCTTCTGCACTTTGCCTATCCATATTGGGGTGACAACCACGACCTCCGCAGCCCGAACCAAGTGGAGCTGAACCCGCTGCTGTTCCCCGAAGTGGAGCCCGGCAGCTGGGTGGAGTACATCGCAAGGCGAAGTGTTTGACACAATCAGATAAGGAGGAATGACCATGCGAACAATCTTCAAGACAAAGCTCGACGACAATAAGTATAACGATAAACAAGAATGAAGACGAAAGGAATTATCAGGAATCAAAGAATCAAAGAATCGATGGATAAATCATGCGACAACTGCCTTTACGGAATGAGAGTCGAAGAGGACAAGCTATGCTGCACATACGCAGGCGTCTGCCATACGCCAGACGGAGATAAAACGGCATGGACGCCAAACAAGGCTGCGCAGTATGCCGACCTGAAAGGCCGCAGGTTCCGTCCGACGTTCAGCAGCAACATCGACTACTTCGAGATACGTGGCTACGATGCTGAGCGCGACATGGTGCTGACCACGGCGCACCCCAAAAACGGCAGTGCTTTCGATGACGAGATTGAGGAGCGCTTCCTTGCGGGGGCCTTCGAGAATGGCGACTACGTGGCGCTGCCGATGGCGGCTCAGCCTGGCGAGACCGTCCATGTGCTGACGAACCCCTACGCTGACCTCCATCGTCCCGTAAGCCCGCGCCAACAGAAGTTCACTGGCCCCTGCTGCGCCCGCTGCCACCACCGCTTCGGCACGACGAGCAACGCCGCGTGGTGCAAGAGCCACTGGCAGCAATCCCGCTGCTATCGGTTTAAGTTGGAGAAACAATAACTAAAAGGTATAGGATTATGGCAAACAAACACTACATGATGCTCAGCGACCTCTACGGACGCATCGGACAGATACTGCGCGAACACGGCGACGCACCGATAGGGCGCGTCGTGATGCCGATGTTCCCGAACGAGCCGCACATAATCGCAGACTTCATTCAGCCCATCTACTGCGACTTCTCGCATGTCACCACTGAGATGAACGGAGTGAAAATCAAAACTTACGAACCAACTATAGAAGAATAAAGGAGAAGTAACCAATGAACGATGCAAACAAATACTCATTACAGCACGCAGATTCGCTTGACGACCTGGCAACAAGAATTTGCGGCTTTGGCTATTACGCCAATCACAATGACGACCGCGAGCATCCCGTCCCCAAGGAGGCCGTCAGGGAATATCTGGAAGTGGGCGCAGCGTTTCAGATGAAGGAAACAGAACCGAAACTGAAGAAGCTGAAGAAGCTGGCCGACGGTATGTATCACGCTGCGCAGTACCTGACTACCGACGCCTCGCAACTGCGCAAGGCGATGGACGAATATCAGCAGTTTGTAATTCAGAACAAAATATAGAGCGATATGAAACTAAGAGTAATTGAAGAAAAAGACGACTATGGCAATAACCACTATACGCCGCAGTATTTAGAAGAAGGTCGAGGATGGCGCGAATGCTATCTTGACGACAATCTTAATGGTAGGTACTACCGTAACCCAGAAGATGCCATTGCGGTCTGCCAGGCTTATGCGGTAAAATATGCGCCGAATGTTGTGTGGTCTGACGAAATATAACCGAATCCGATGGCACCAGGACCGACAGACACACGCTATGCCGAATACCACCGTTGGATAGCATGGCAGGCTGACCGAGGCATCGTCAGCTCGACTACATTTGACGAATGGCTGAAAAACCGCAGTAAATAACATTATTAACAGACAACGAAGTATGAGCAAAGTAAAAGTATCGGAGGCCGTATGCCGCACCTGCCTGTGGGGAGTCACGGGCGGCTGCGAGATGTACGACGAAATAGGCAGGCCCGCCAAGGGCGAGGACTGCACCAACTACGACCAGGCCGACGAGGACGCGCAGGCCGCTGCCCGCCGCATGGCCGATGGCAACATCACCGTCAAGGACTGCATCGCCTGGCTCCACTCGCAGGCCGACCACACCGTGCAGCCCGGCACCCTGACGGGTAACATCGTCAGCCGGCTGTTCGACACCCTGCACGACTACGAGCGGCTCCAGCTGGCCGAGCGCGGACTGCAGCGGTGCTACGTCTGGCAGAGCAACAACGGCGAGGGCGACGATGCCGACGAGCCGCTGGCCATCATCTACGTCAGCGACGTGCCCTGCGAGGGCGAGACCGTCTTCGTCTGCCTCGACGAGCGGGATGGCAACCGCGAGTATCGCGTCGTCCACCGCATCTTCGGCATCAACGTCCCGCACCACAGCGGCTGCTGGAACCTCTACGTCGAACCCAAGCGACATGGGTTTATCGACTGACAGATTAACGCCAACCGTTTGAATATAATTTTGAAGACTCGCTTTAGCGCTTTTACAAAGCGTAGCGACTAAAAGAATTTCCCTGCGACAGCAGGCTAAGAACAAAACGAAACGAATTATGCTTATCAAACTGACTACACAATGCCAGATGCAGTGTCCGCACTGCATGGAGGATGCACAGCCAACGGGGCTGATGATGACGCTCGACACATTCAGGCAGGCCGTCAAGTTCGGCACGTACATCGGCTGCAGCCACTTCGTGCTGTCGGGCGGCGAGCCGACGGAGAACGAGCACATCACGGAAATGTGCGAGTGGCTCGACATGGCTACGGGCTGCACCTTCACCATCGTCTCCAACGGCGCATGGCTGAAGGACGAGACGAAACGGCAGCGCGTGGACTGGATAACCCGACTGCACTCCTATGTCGGTATGTAGGTATATACGCACCGGCAGTGGTACAAGGACTACGACTACGTGGTGAGCCACCGCAGCGACTACGAGCAGTACCGTAATGTCATCGTTGACATCGACTCGACCATCTACATGCAAGACCTCGGACGGGCGAGGACCAACCCCGATGCCCAGCGCGAGGTGGAGCGCAACCCGCAATTTATGTCGTGCCTGAACGCCGCGCTCGCCGCCCGCCAGCTGCCCATGCCGCAAGGCTTTGGCGTTATGCTGCAAATGCACGGTCAGCTGTGCAAGCCGTCGGTGGATGCCGCAGGGGGCGTACACCTGTCGGAGAGCCGCCTGTGCCCCTCGGTGGGCAACGTCACCACCGACTCGTTTGCCGACATCTGGAGTCACATGCGGCAGTTCCGTCCCTGCGGCCAGTGTGCCGGCTGCCGCCGCTTCATGGAGAGCCAGCGGCCCGACATCGTGAGGGCAAGGCAGATGATATTTGGGGAGCAACAGACAACGGAATAAAAAAACAACGATTATGAAACTTTTGACTAAGAAACAGCAACGGCAGGTGTTCGACTGCGTGATAACGCTCTACCTGCTGGGCAGCGAAGCCACCGAGGCACTGGCAACGAACCCCACGACGGGGCGCGTGTCTATGAAGTTGATGAAGAGGCAGGAGAAGATGATAGACAGTCTGCTGCGGGCCGCCGACACCTTGCGCGGCAGATATGGCCTGGCGGTGGCCACGAACCTACAGGCTGAGTACCGCCGCCGCCGAGAGAGTGGCGAGTTGCCCGAGCCCTACCAGCCCGAACAATCGTCAATGACCGTCCTGCAGGAGTGCGACACCATCACGGAAGCTCTCAGCAAGAAACAGTCCGCACAGGATTTCCGCATCAGCAGCCAGGACATCGTGGACTGCGACGGACTTGGCGGTTCCTTCGAGATGGGCTTCTGCGAGGGCATCATCGTCGCCCTCGACTGCCTGCATCCCCTCGACCGCGAGGCGGCGCTGCGCGAGATATGCAATGGCATCAAGGCGAGTGCAACGGACAAGCGAAAGGAGGAGAGCGTATGAAGACGATAGCATTTCTTTCGACCGAGACGCAGCGGCGGTTCCGCAAGTCGGCGGAGCAGGCGGGCATCAGCATGAACGACATGGGCTATGCCAACGGCTACGTGGCCCTGCCGCCCGACCATCCGCTGCACGGCATGAACTACGACCGCATCTATCAGGTGGCGGACATCAGTGTGTGGGGCGGGCTGACCTTCAGCGAGTACCGCTGCGACTGCCAGCACGACCCGCAATGGGTAGAGGTCATCACCGACGGCGCAACTTTCGACGCGATACCAGACGACTGGTGGGTGCTGGGCTTCGACACGATTCACTTTGGCGACGGTCCCAACCACGACCGCCAGTGGTGCGTCAGAGAGACCCGTATGCTGCAACTGCAACTGGAGGCCATCAAGTCCATCCCAGAGTAACTTCGGCTACGGCTAAAAGCCCCCGAAACCCGTCATGCGGATAAATCGCTTCAATCATGCGGATGAATCGCTTCAATTAAGCGGATGAATCGCTTCAATCATGCGCATCAACGAAAAAAGCCTCCGAAAACATCAAGACAACGAATTAAAAACAGTAACGACAATGGACGAACAGACGAAAGAAGAAATCCGCCAGGCGCTGGAACAGCTCGACCGGGCAACCGACATCAAGGGCGTGGCCGTGCTGGCCTTGGTGATGCCCCACGGCACGCGGGGTAGGATGGACGTGCAGATATTGACTCGCGGCGCGTCGGAACAGTACGTGGCCCACAAGCTCTACGAGTGTATGCGCTCTACGGAGCAGCTGCCGCTCAACCTGACGAACATCGTGATGACCGCTGCCGCCAAGTGGCTCGCCGAACAGCCGGAGGCGGCCAAACTGGCCTTCGACCGCACGGTGGAAAAGGCCCGCCGACAGTGGCGCGACACGGAGGAGATGAAGGCCGTGCTGCAGGACTGCCGACAGGTGATAGACGAGTATAACGCTACCCACGAGGAGGGGGACTGACGCAAAGATGGTCATCGGCAATGGATTCTTCAGCGACAGCCGCGAGGCGGCACTCCGCGAGATGCAGGAGCGCAGCCAGTGCGAGGTGCGCCCGCTGCCTTACCCCACGATAGGCAACATCAGCTACTTCGTGGGCTACACGGGCGACCTCTACGGACAGCAGCTCATAGCGGGCCGACCGCTCACCCGACAGCGTAAGCATAAGAAGTATGCCATCGGCTACACCGCCCGCCTCTCGTCGGCACCCCACAAGGAGCAAAACTACCACCTACAGGTGCTGACGTGGAGCGCCTTCGTCGCCTGCCATTGGACGCCAGACGTCAGGCTGGAGTTCATCAACGGCAACCAGTACGACGTGCGCCCCTCGAACCTCCGCGAGCAGCAGCCGGTGATACCTCCGGAGTGGGCCGAGACGATGGAGCGGCGCAAGGATATGTACCGCTCGAACTTCCTCGACGTGGCATGGTCGGTGAACTACGTTACAGGTCAGTCGCTCGACGACTGCAAGGACGCTGCGCAGGATGCCTTCATCTACCTCTGCTGCGAGGGCTATATGGGCCACCAGCGCGAGACCGACGAGTTCATCGGCCTGTGGAAGCGCGTGGCACGCTTCCGCGCCATCGACCGCCTGAAGCACGTGAGCGACCGCCAGGAGTACGGCACCATCGACGAGCAGCCCTCCCACTATATGCGCGGCGGCTATGAGTTCGACTGGTTCCGCGTGCAGCCCGGCGACAAGCGGCAGCGGTATCTGCGAATGTGGATAGAGGGCAACACGCCGACGGAGATAGCCCGCGAGTGTGGCGTGACGCTCGGAACGGTCGGCAGCAGCATCTGCCGCTCGATGCAGTTCTACAAGAGATATTTCAAACACGAGATAGAAGTATGGAACAAGTTAAAATAGTAGCAATATGATTTACGGTTATTTACGGGTATCGTCCGACGAGCAGGACGTAAACTCACAGAAACAGGGCGTGGTGAAGTTTGCCGAATCCCGCGAATGGAAGATTGACGAATACATCACCGATGAGGGCGTGAGCGGCGGCAAAGACCCCGACAAGCGTAACCTCGGCCCGCTGCTGAAGAAGTTGCAGAAAGATGACATAGTGATTGCAGCTGAGATAAGCCGACTGGGACGTGACCTCTACATGGTGATGGATATTCTGCACTTCTGCATGAAGACGGGGTGCAAGATTTACACCGTCAAAGACAACTTCGCCCTCGACGACAACATACAGTCGAAGGTGCTGGCTTTCGCCTTCGGACTGGCTGCTGAAATCGAGCGTCAGATGATACGGCAGCGTACCAAGGAAGGTTTACGACTAAGAATGAAACTCGGTGTGCTGCTCGGTCGCCCCGTCGGAGGAAAGACCGACCCCGATGTGATGTGTCCGCCCGAACAGAAAGAGAAAATCATCGAGCAGTTCAACTGGGGTGTGCCAGAACGACGGCTTGCCGACAACTTCAACATCGACCGAAACACCCTTACCCGATGGCTGCACCGCTGGGGCATCAAGCAAAGCCCGATGATAGAACGTCAAGAGAAACAGAAGGAACTCGACCGCATGAACAAATACAAAGAAGGCGACTATCAGGTGATAGACCTCACCGACGAACAGCGCGACGAACTGCGAAAGAAGATACAGATAGACCTCACCATTCCGCAGATAGCCGAGACCATGAGGGAATACACCTACGAACAGGTGTACGACACCATCCTATGCGACGCCGAGTTCAACCCCCTCTATCGCAAGCACGGACAGAAGAAGGTACGCAAAGGCAAATATTAAGCAATATGGAACACGCATCCGAACTATATCGTGACTGGCTGGGAGCCTTTGCTGCCATCGGCACACCAGCCATCGGGCGCGACACAGCAGCCCGCATCCTTGCCGTTACATACGTTCACGGCAACAACGAGGCACTTGTCTATAACGACAAGTATCTTCAGGACATCCACCACATCGAAAAAATGTATCATGTGGAAGGCGGCGAATCGCCCGACGCCGATTTAGTCATGCTCATCAAGCAGTATGTCAGCGAACTGGAGCAATACCGCGACGAGCACGACAACGACCCTAACGAGAGCGGTGCCGTATTCCAGAACAAGGCACCTGAATGGGCGCGTAAGCTGTTCATGGAGAAATACGGAATTAAACTCATCAACTGATAGACGACAATGACAACAATGAACTATGATTTTCCAGAGGCCGAGGGGCTGGTGGTGTGCGGCGACATCCACGGCAAGTTCGACGAACTGGTGTACCGCATGACGATGCTGTGCCGGATGGAGCATACGGTGGTAATCGTGGCTGGTGACTGCGGCTTCGGGTTCCACCGGCGCGGCTACTACGACGAAGTGTATAGGCGCGTGCTGCCGAAGCTGGAGCGTGCCGACTGCCATGTGGTCTTTGTGCGCGGCAACCACGACAATCCCGCCTACTTCGACGGCGAGGAAATCAGCATGAAGCGCTGGGTGGCCGTCAGCGACTACTCGACCGTCACCGTGGCAGGCCACCGCGTGCTGTGCGTCGGTGGGGCAACGAGCGTGGATAGGAAGAACCGGGAGAGCTACAACCATCCCGCGTATGTGCCAAAGCTCGACTACGGCAAATGGTTCGACGGGGGTCCATGTGCCGCCACGATGCAGACCATCGCCGAGCACAGAATGGCTCTCACCCCCGCCGACTACTGGCCGCTGGAGCAGCCCTATATCGACGAGTCAGCACTGGCACGGCTGCACCGCGAGGGCAAGACGGTGGACACGGTAGTGACACACGTTCCCCCTCGATGTGTGAGGATGTGGTGCCACCCTCGTGGCTGGAGTACCTGATTGAGAACGACCCGACGCTGCCCGACGATATGCGTCACGACCGGGAAGTGATGGACGCCCTGCTGGAGCGTCTGCGCAAGCATTGCCACCCCGTGCGCCACTGGCTCTACGGCCACTATCATCACTCCTGGCAGGCCGAAATCGACGGCATCCGCTACACGATGCTGAAAGAAATGGAAATGAAGGAACTGAGGTAATCAGTAAAAATGGTATTAACAATTTAGGTAACGAACACGACAATATGACCGACAAACAGATAAGTAAATTACTTGATGAGGTAATCGCAGGTATCACCGAAATCAAGGCACAGTTCAAGGTAGAGGTTATCAAGGACTACGAAATCCCGCCGCTGGTGAACACGAACACGGGAGAATACAAGGGCTTCGGAGTTAAGTTGCAACTGAACACCCGCTATGACTACGACGAAGCGATGCTGACAGAATGGAAACGGCTGCTGAAGGCCGACGAGTGGTATATCAGTGTGAAGCGCAACCAACTGCACGTAACATTCAAGGTAAAGTATAAGGAGGACTGACACGATGAACTACTGCAAACGAAAGAACGAGCCTACCGACACGGTGCATTGTCTGAACTGCGAGCACTGCCTGCCGCCGGGCGAAAGGACTGACGGACGGATGTGCCGCGACGAAATGACGGACTTAGAGGTGATTGACATCACAAACAAGGGCCTTGACGATGACGCGAAGAATATTCTGGACTTTGAGACGGAATGCCTCGATGCCGAACTGCGCGGCGATCCGCACCGCTTTGACGGATATGCCAGGCTGTTGGACAGGAACATTGAGAATACTAAGGACGCACGTGGTGAGAATGTGGTTCTTTGTAACGGAGAATAAACATTAAAAAATAGAGCATTATGAGAACAGAAACAAGGACAAAGACTGTCAAATATGAAGTATATATAGCTTCTGACGGCAAAGAATTTGAAACAAGATCATCGTGTGAGAATCACGAGAAAATGTTGAATGGTAATCGTAAGAAATGTAGTCGTTGTAACGGGACTGGACATATCAATGGAAGATACAAGACAGTCCGAGACCATCTTCATTTCACAGAAGAAGAAAGATATGTCTATGACGAATGCCCAGAGTGCGGTGGTAAAGGCTATCTCGAAAAGGTAATTACAACAGAATGGAAATAGTAGAACGTATGACTAACGAAAGACCAATGACCGCCGCCGAGCACAATGCGCAGGTGGAAGCGGAGCGCAGGGCTTATCACGAGCGGCGATGCAGCGAGAGCGAGGGCTACAAGCGGGTGTACGAGTATATCACTGGAGCATTCCAGAGGGTGCGCGAACAAGTGAGCCAGGGGCTTACGATGACGCAGCAGACCATGCAGCAATGCTGTACGGACGCGACGAACGCAACGACACCCCACGAAAGCACCGCCCCGAATGTGGACTCTCTCCAGTCTCTTTGCCGTCGGCATCCTCGGCTGGATGCTTGGCATCCCCATCGGCGGCCCTGACTTCCCGCTCGACTTGGAGGCCGACAAGGAATACATCGAAGAATATGTCAAGGCAGAGACCGAGTTCATCCACCGTCTCGTGCCGGAGGTAAGGTAACAAACAATTTATAACAGTATGAATACGGAATCAATCAAGGCGGCTATCCGCAAGGCGGTGGACGAAAGGAAAGAAAAGACGTGGTACGACTTCCACGGCATATCATACGAAGAAATGTACGAGTTTCTTGGCGACAAGTATGTAACCATTCCGAAGGGCGAGTACGATCATCTGCTCCGCTGTAAGGAAGAACTCATCCAACTGCATGAGTCGTATCTGCAATCCATGAGGACAGACATTCTCTCCTCGCAGATGGCCAACATCGTCAGCCAACAGGTGCATGACCACACTAAAGAAGTTATAAACCCCATGCCGATAGACGGCATGAATTTTAGAATGCCGTGAAACTAAAAACGATAAAGCCATGACCCGCACGCAATACATCACCCGGACTCTTGCCGCCCTGTGCGGCGAGCGTCCTGCACGTCCCGACGAGTATCACGCCGTGGCCGCTATGGCCGACCGACTGGAAAGCGGCGCACCCGATGCGCTCCGGCAGCACGCTCTGCGACTGCGGAATATTGAAAAAGAAATAGAACTATGACCCATCCGGCTTAATGGCAACAAATTTAAAATTATACCCTAAACGCGCATCGTTGCTGATGCCGCGTGATATGACCGAGCAGCGCTTTATGGAAGGATTTGACCGCACAAACATGCTGGTGAATTGTTTTGTAGGTGTGGCCAACGAAGTGGCTCGTCTGGCGATCTCCGATGGGATGGCACTGTTGGAGAAATCCAGATATTATCGTCACAACATCAAACGCTGGTCCCGAGAGACGTTCCGGCGACAGGAAGCATACGAATATCTGCATAGCCAGAACTTTGGAGATAGGACACAGCTATGGCTTGACTATCTCGATGCTGTCGAGAATGAGTTTCGGCCACATATCTTCAATGTCTTCATGTCGCTCAAGCAGGTGATGGACAGGCATCGCCAGTCCGATTCGCTCCTAAAAGCAAAACTGGAGTGCGGACGTGTCTGCGCAACGCTGGCAGTGGCGCAATTTGATGTCTTGATGGCAGACGAGAAGCAGCGATGGGGGGTGGACTATACCTCGATGTTTATGCCTGCAAGGTATGACGGACCATTACAGACATGGACGTATATTTGTGAGTGTTTGGTGAAGGATGAGCATCCTGAGTCGCCTATGTCGCTCACCGAAGACAGGAACTGCCAGTTGGCCTACGACATCTTGGCAAGGAAACTTAACGACGAGAGCCTGATTAACAGAATCGGCGCTGTAGCCATTCATTATAATTTGGATGTGGCGCGTAAATATGCGTCGCCTGATGACATTTCAGAATTAGAAGAACGGTTTGGTAAAATAAAAAAAGAGTAACATGCCTAATATTTATCTTCGAGTGCCTTTGTATGTCGCCGCGTTCTATCGGCATCGCGACGATGACCACCCGCTGGGAGAGTTTGACCCGGTGGAGTTCGCTGCTTTTACGCACGAAGCGATAGTCATTGCATCATCGTTGATGCTGGTTGCCAACCCTTCGGAGCAGTCGTCGCTCTGCTATTCGCAACGTGTGTGGCAGAACATTCTGAACGGCAAGCCACCGAAAGGCGGCAAACGCCTCTTGCAACGCGATCCGAAAGAGTGGCCGTCGTTACAGGAACTATGCACCTTACACGGACGGGCTTTCAACGACCGCGAACCGGCTTTTGACTATCTTTGCATCAGGATTCCGCGCGAAATTCCTTTCAACGGTGAAATCCGCAAGACGAACGCCAGTTATACGCTGCACTTTGAGTCTGCGCGGAAATTGGCCTCGCTGCTTCGCAATGAGTTCTACCACACCTTTGCCGATTGGTGCATTCAAGACCGAAGGAGTAGCAACATGGCAGGTATCAAGCGCGACCGTGGCGAGATGCTGGAGCGGTTCCTTACCCAATATGACATTCCCGTCAGTGCCGACGGACGGGAGAAGGACTCGCTAAGACGAATGGCCAACCGCTGGTTCGAGAAGGCAATGATATTGCCCAACGACCGATTGAATTTCAATTCCGATTACCTGACACATGTCACGGAAGAAGAGATTGCGAAGGAGAAAAGACGAAGGAAAAGAATGAAAGTTAAAGACGATTTAAAAAAAATATAATTTTTACCCCGAAAACAACGAAAGTAAGTGCCCAACTACGTGAACAGGTAATCTTTCAAGCATTTTGTGGGTAATAAAACCATCAAAACTATGGAATGTAACGAACTGTTTTTGTCAGATGTGGTGCGTGTGGACTTAGTGCCTTGCGACCAGTGTTCAATCCCCGTGCCGTTCAATGTGCCGGGAATATTAGAGGTGTTGAACCCTGTGATTGGTGAGCCTGTCTTGTCGGTGGGATTCGATGGTGATGACCTTACTTCTTTTACCGAAGAACCTGCAACGCTCAAAGGCACCGAGCAGCCGCAAGCGCTTGGCTATCTTCATACTCACGAGCTGAGTGCCCTTTGCTTGCATAACTTTTCGGCACTACGTGCCGCACGGAAAGCCTTAATGGGCGTGGATTTCAATATCATAGCGCACACTGTGGACGGCACTCGCTACCTATGCTACGCACTGCCGAATACATCAAAGGTGAGCCTTGACGACCAGATGGGTAGCAGCGCCAGCATAATAGTAAAGGCAAGTGTTAATTCGATGTCTGGATTTATCAAGATCAAGACGGAAACCACATAAGTATTATTTATATAAGTTATTAAGGTAAAAAGTGTAATTGTAGTTGTACCATTCATGTAACCTGCGAAGGCGAAAGGTGCAAATGAATTTAGTTAAACATCGGGCAGAAACGGCGCGTGATGCGTGGTTTCTGCCCGTTTTTCGTTATTTCAGCCCCATTTTTATCACGTCATGTGATTTTCAATTTTGCAATTTTGTTACAGAAAAATTCAAAATCGCATGAACGGACTTTTAGAAATTCTCACGAACAAGCAGTGGATGTTGCACCCCGACTTCCTGAAAGCTGTGCGCCCGATGATTCAGAACAATCTGAACGGCCACGTGGCTCTCACACTGAAGGACAAGCGCATCGCTGCCCGCGCTTATGCCAGCACAGGCTTCGACATCGACGAGCGCAAGGTGAGCGCCAAGGATGGTTCTACCATCTATTCGTGGCGCGAGAACGCTAACGACCCCTTCATCAGCATTCTCTACGTTGACGGTCCCGTAACCCGCAACGGCGGCGAATGTACCTACGGCTCGGTGGAGCACCGCGACATGATGATGGAGGCAGCAGACAATCCTCTCTGCATCGGCCATATCTTCTACATCAATACGCCCGGCGGATCGGCATGGGCGAAGAACGACTACCAGCAGGCTATTGACTATGCCCATGAGCGCGGTCAGAAGGTTTATGCCTTTGTCGACGGCATGTGCTGCTCGGCAGGTATGTATCTCGCTGCCCTCTGCGACGAGCGTTACTACATGCACCCCAAAGACCAGGTTGGCTGCATCGGCGTGATGGCTGCTTTCTACACCATCGCCGACGGTGCTCACAACCAGTACGACGAGACCACCTATCACGAAATCTACGACCCCGAATCTTTCGAGAAGAACAAGGAGATTCGTGACATTGCCAACGATGGCGACGACAAGCTGCTGGTGGAAGAACTGACTCGTCTGGGTGTAGAGTTCCGCGCAGACGTAAAGGCCGCTTGTCCGAAGGCCACCGACGAGCATCTGCACGGCAAAGTGTTCGATGCTGCCGACGTGAAAGGCATTTTGATGGACGGTCAAGCAACCCTCGGCGACCTGTTTGCCAAGATGATCAAAGACGCAGCCGCCCGTGGCAACCAAGCCGCACAAGCCGCACAACGCCAAACCATTTTCAACAATAACAATAATCCCGAAATCAACATGGCAAGTAATTATCAAACCGTGGCCAAGATGATGGACGTTGACGAACTGGTAGTGACCAACGAGGGTACGCACCTCGACGTGTCGCTGCTCGACACGCTCCAGACCAACATCGAAGCCCTGCAGGTCGAAGCCGCAAAAGTGGCCGACCTGACACAGCAGTTGGAGGATAGCAAGAAGGCGCTCGCCGACACTACCGCCAACTTTGAATCGCAGATTGCAAGTCTCAACGAGACAATCAATGCAAACGCAGAGGCAGCCAATGCCAACAGCGAGACCATCAGCAATCTTACCACTGAACTCGAAGGCGCTAAAGCCGCTCTGGCTACCGCCGAGCAGACCATTGCCGAGCGCGACCAGCAGATTAGCGACCTGAACGCACAGGTGGAGGAGCTCCAGAACACTCCTGGCGACGAGCCGGGAGCCGGCGAAGCTCCGAAAAACAACGGCGACGGCGCATCAGCAGCCTATCAGGCTTCCAACGCTCCGCAGTGGGACCCCACTAAGTCGGCGGTCGAGAACAAAAAGGCGACCGAGGAGTACATGAAGCAACTGAAGTCGCAGATCCACTAACCGCCTCATGCCCTGCGCATCTCCGCAGGGAATAACAAGAAATTTTCTCAAACATCACAAACACAAAATTTTTACGCAGTATGGCAGCAGAATTTATCGGAAAAGCCGCGTTGCAGCACATCGCTGACAACTTCCGCTCCCAGATTATCATGGGCGCGGCACACTTCCGTCCCGAGGAACTCGAACGCATGGGCATCCTCGTGACCAGCGGAGTCCAGTTCAAGGACACCCGCACCGTTCTCAACCGTAAGGGCGGCACCACACGCCGGAAGGTGGTAGGCGAGACCGTCGCAAACACCATCGGTTATCTGGAGGAACGCCCCCTGGTTGCACGTCTGACATGGAACCGTTATTGGGACAATCAGGACTCGTACATCGAGACCCCGTTCCAGGTGCCCGGCTCGGCTGAGTATTCCTATCCTATGTCGGAGATTGCCTTCCAGGCCATCATGGCCAACTATGGTGAGGATGTCTTCGCATGTCTCTTCTGGGGCGACGAGTCCTACGACAAGGATGACGAGCAGTATGGCCGTCTGAGCCTGTTCAACGGTTTCATCACTTACTTGAATCAGGACATCACCAAGGGTCGCATCTCGCTGGCCAACGGCAACCTGAAGCACATCAATGCCATCACCGCTCCCGAGGACAGCCACGACTTCGCCGCGTGGACCATCTTCGAGAACTTCTGGACCAACGATGTGCATCCCGCACTGAAGACCGCCCCGAAGGTTCTTGTCTATTGCGATGCTGAGACGGGCGTCATCCTCGCCAACGCCTACGCTAACAAGTGGCACGGCAACTACGGCGTGAAGTATCTCGACAACGGAAACTTCACCGTGCAGGAGTACCGCAACCTGGAGTTTGTGCCTTCTTCCTTCTACGGAAAGGGTGACAAGCTCATCGTGACCGTTCCCAACAACTTCGAGTATGGCGTGAACTCGCTCGACTCTCGTAACAAGATCCTCGTGCAGACGGAATTTTCCGACAAGGACGCGCTCGATGTGGCCTTCCAGGTGCAGAGCGTTCAGGGTGTGCGTGTCATCAACGTCAATGCCTCGCACTTCTGCATGACCGACGGCAACCTGCAGGAGGGTATCGTCTTTCAGGGCGACTACATGGCCGACACCTACGCCGTTGGCGTGAACATCACCGAGGCAGGCTCCGTGACTGTCAACGGCGAGACACCCGACAACACGAAGAACTATCCCGCCAACACCACCCTGACGCTCGCCGCCACCGCTAACAGCGGCTACGAGTTTGTTCAGTGGAGCGACGGCGTAAAGGAGGCTTCTCGCACGGTTGTTACAAAGGGTATGCCGGAGGCTCTCACCGCCATCTTCAAGACGGCGTAAACTCTCACAAGCAAGCCGACGGGGTGCTGCCCCGTCGCTTGCCCGTGTAATTCGTCAAGTATGTTGCTGTACCACAGCAACAAAAACAACATTACAAACACATAAAGAATAATAAATTATGCCAGATACAACTAATTGCCCAACCCTTTCACCTATTCTCGCAGCAGAGGAGTGCGGTGAAAACCTCGCGGGACTTGGCAGTGTCATCTATGTCTTTCTGAAGGAAGACCTTTCCGCACCGCTGACGGCAACCGAGAACGAGTACAGCACACCAGCCTTTAAGGAGGGAAAGGGCCTTTACCGATTCGACTGCAAGGATGACTCGCAGCAGATTGAGGGCACCAGCCTTGGTCGCCGTAAAGGATTCCGACTGACAGGAACGATTGTGCTTGAGGCCGTCAATAAACTGATGGCCAAGACCGCACGCGCTATGAACAACCTCGACATCGGCATCATCTTCCCCGATGGAGACGATGCGCAGATCATGTACGACCCGAACCGAAAGGTTATCTTCGACAACGACGGCATTCAGTCAACGACGGGTGCTGCTGCCGATGATGACCGTCAGACAACGCTCACGGCAACACTCGGCCCCGTGAAGTACCTCAATCTGTACGTCACACCGCCTACCACCGGCGGATGGGAGTCAATGCGCGTAGATGAAACATAAGGTGTCCGACCAAAGACCCGATAGAATCTTTTCAACGAACGGCTTTCTCGCAAGGGAAGGCCGTTTTTTAGTCCTAAGTTTGTCTTTTCCAGTGCGTATTTTTGCGTCAAGTCCCGTCTGTTGCAACCCCGTTGCAACACAAAGTTATAAAAAGAAATGGAACAAAAACCTTACAACCAGATGTCAGCAGAGGAGCAGTTGCAGTTCGTCCAGCGCCTGTCCGAGTTTGAAACGCTGTCACTGCCATCGCTGGAGCCCTTTAGTAAAGGTGGCACGATGAATACCGAACAGCGCAAGATGATGGAATCGGGAATGTGTCTATTCCTCGCATTTCCATTCTCGCGCGACTTTGCCGAGAAGGCGCTGCGCTTTGGCGACTACGAGCGACGTGTTTACCGTCTTCGCCACTATGTTGAAAAAATTAAGAACGAGGTGTCAAAGAATGTGCTGGTGCGCACTTCCGACGGCAACGCTTTTGCGTATGTCCCGAAGATGCAACAGCAGTTCCGCCGTCGCGGTCGGCCCACTCGCGAAGAAGCGGCGGCTATGGCCCGCGCAGCAGCCAACAACGAAGCCGCAGACATCGAAACGAAGAAGCAGCAGGCTATCGCCCAACTGCTCGGCGTGGAGATTGTCACTAATCAGACGCTCCGCGAGAAGAACAACGAGGAACTGGCCGAGGAACGAAAGGCAAAAGAGAATGCACAAGCCAAACAAAACCCGTCGCTCTTCGATAGTCCTGTAAACGGCGGCACTGCCCCCGTATCTTCTCAGGAAGTGCTCTCTACCCTACCCCCGTCGGCCTTCGACCGAGCCACCCTCTCGCAACTCTCTTTCCTTCTTTCGCCCGAGTTGGCCGAGCGTGTGGCCAATGTCCGCGAACTGCGCAACCGCGCCAGCGTGGCAGCAGAAACGGCAAAACTGATGGCGCAACGTGGCGAGAAGCCGGAGGAGATTGAACCTTACGCACAGGCGGCAGCCGAAGCCACCGAGGCTTACGAGCGCATCTATGAAGACGTGGATGCCGAGTTGGCCACCGTCTATCTGCGACTGAAGGAAGACCAGTCGTTCCGCGCCGACTTCACTAAGAAGCATTACAAGAACGTCCCGTCTGTCGCTGTATCACAGCAACTCTCATCCCTCGAAAAGCTCCTGAAGCCTTACTTCCAGAAGCAGGACAAAGCCTTCGCCGCCAAGGTGCGTCAGATGATCGCAGAAAACAACCCGGAGGTGGTGGCTGCAAAGAAGGCTGCCGCCGAAAAGAAGGCTGCTGCCGAGAAAATCATCAAGTATCTGCGCCGGCAGGACAAGGAGAACACCGCCCGCCGCATCGAGGGAATGGAAAAGAAGTATGCCGACCTCGTAGCGCTTATCGGCGAGCAGGAGGCCAAACCCTATTATGTCTTCGTGGAGAAGGCCCGCGAGGAAATGCTCGCCAAGCAAAAGCCGGAATAACGCCGAAATAACGAAATCCCGATATAACGGAATAACGACATAACGAAATGAGTCTCCCCAGCAAAGAATATCTCTCTCGCATCGAGAAATGGCTGCTCGGCGGCCTGACCTTGAAGCACATGAACATGACGCTTGTGCAGAAGTTCCGTGCCCGACTGACCTACGAAGCCTACCAGGTGTGGATGCAGAACAAGCAAATCCGGCCTGCTGACCTCATGCGCAAGCTGGCCGCTCGCGACTATGCCGAACTGACAGAGCGCGCAAGTCATGGCGACGAGGAAGCACGGCTCTACGTGGATGCGCTGGCCATCAAGCCCGACGTTCCGCGCACCGTCAGCGAGATTGCCAATGATGTGTATGTCTTCAACTGGCTCGTCGGAAGGTTCTCCACATCCGAGAGCCATATCAACCGTGCGAAGTATCAGGATGCTGCCGACTGGTTGCTGCGCACCGGCATGCAGATGGGAGGCAAAGAGGGCATCAGCGCCGTTGACAAGGGTGCCGAGAAATTGCGCGTGCTGGAGAACAACTTCCAAGAGAAGGAGAATGCCGCCGACAACATGGCTTCGCTCGACGTAATGATCACGGGCGACGTGTCAGTCATCAAGTCCGATCGTGTGAACTACACCGAGGAGGAGAAGAAGAAACTCGCTGCCAAATACCACCTCACACCCACCGAAGTGCGCGACATGATACAGAACGAAGACGGCATCTACGAACCCGTGGAAGAGGATCAGCAAGATCCCTTCCTCGAAGAAGACCCCTAACGTCCAGTATGCCGTCGTACCACGACGGCCAATAACAACCACCATGCGCAAACGAACCGTCTATATGAATCCAATGCAGCAGCAGTTGCACTACACGGCAGCCCGTGACGTGCGACTGGTGGCACCGCGCCGCTCGGGCAAGTCGGTGTCGATGGCCGACCGTATCGTGCGCGTGGGGGCGAGTCTGCCGCGCGGATGCGGCGGATGGGGTGGAAGCAGCATCAAGCAGCTTTACACGCGCACCGTGCCGGGCACCCTCTCGGCCATCAACCTCTTCTTTGGCTACGAAGAGGGCAAGCAGTATGGCTGGGGCCGTCCGCCGTCGTGGGTGCAGCCCTCAATCATCAAGCCGAAGACGTATGAAAATAACATTTGGTTTGCCAACGGATTCCGAACAACCGTCGTTTCGGCTGCCGTGGTGGGCTCGGCTAACGGTCTGACGCTCGATGCGTGGTTTCTCGACGAATGCAAGTTCATCCGAGAAAGCACAGTCCGCGAGGAGTTTGAGCCGTGTCTCTCGGGTAACACACACCCTTTGGGCGACGAGCGGTTCTCGGAAGCGAATCCCTACTACCGTTCCACCTACTACGTCAGCGACGCCGCCCTGCACAACAAGGGAAACTGGCTGGAGAAGGAGGAAGACAAGCTCGACCTGAAGATTGAGGACGGGGAGTTTGCGGGTAAGACTTATCGCGAACTGCAAGCCGAACTGGACTACATCGCCGAGCGCACCATCTATTTCAACGAGCTGCTGCGCAACGCACAGCACGACGGCCACCGCATGATCATCGTCACGGCTGACGAGAAAGCGCTGATTCTGGCCCTGGCCGAAAAGGTGATGAACCACGAAGGGGAGTTTCGCATCCTGCCCAACTACGGCAAGCGCATTAACAAGGCGACGGTGGACATGCTGGTGAACTACAAGCTCATCGACCAGGCCACCGCCGAACTGCTCTTCAACTACCAGTTTCTGCTTACCAAGGAGGAACATTTCGAGTTGATGATGCTGAAGCAGTCGAAGAAGTTTCAGGAGCGACTGCGCCGGCTGCGCTGTTCGTCGTTCTATTTCTACCGCCCCAGCGGACTGGTGGCCATCGACCTGCTCGGACAGTCGTACTACGACAAGATGAAGCGCGACCTGCCACCGCTCGTCTTCCAGGTGTCCATCCTGAACGAGAAACCCAAGCGGGTCAACGACGGTTTCTACTGCAACCTCGACATTGAGAACGTCCACGGCTACATTCCCGAAGATTGCCCAGCCTTCGATAAGTCCTACACCAAGAAGTTTGCCAGCCATATCCAGGCGGGCATGGAATATAAAGAGGAGTACGAGACGCCCGACTTTGAACTGCTCGAAGGGGTGAAGGACTGTACGCTCGACGGCGACCTGATGCCAGGCCGTCCGCTGCACGTCAGCTTCGACTACAACAACCTGATTAACTGGATTATCACCGGGCAGATGTACCGCCGCGACCATGCGGAGTCGCTCAACGTCATCTCGTCGATGTTCGTCAAGGATGGTGGTATGATTCAGGACTTGGTGCGCAAATGGGCAAAATACTACGAGCCGCACCGCAAGACGTGTCGCACGGTGTACTACTATTACGACCACACGGCGAAGTTCCGACTGCACGGTATCAATATGCTTGACATCAAAGACACCGTGATTCAGGAGTTCCAGCGCTACGGATGGGAGGTGGTGGCCATCGACTGCGGACGCACCATGGAGCCGGAGCAGCGCTACAAGGAAATCAACGAGGCGCTGGCGGGCATCACATACCCGCAAATCCGTTTCAACAAGGAGAACAACGAGGCACTTATCCTCGCGCTCGAAAATACGGGGGTGCGCAACGGCTACGGCGGATTCAAGAAGGATAAATCGGGCGAGAAACTTTCCGTATCGTCTGAATCGGCCACCCCAGCAGAACTCCGCACCGATGGCACGGACGCATTCGACACGCTCTTCATCGGCATAAAGCATTACCGCAATTCTCTTTCCGGCCTGCTCATGCCGACGGGTCATTAACATAAAACCATTCAACAATGAAACATGCAAACACGCTGATTCAGCAGGCCGCCGACTTCATAGGCTACATCCAGAGCGACGAGCCGCTGCAGCAGGAAATAGAAAGCAAGCAGACAGAGCGGGCCACCGCACTGAAGATTCTCCATCGCTACCAACGCTATCGGCGCGGCAAAGGCTCCTACAGCGACATCGGCTATTCAGCCAAGGAAATAGGCATGGCCATCGACATCGCCATCCGCGAACTGCGCAGTCATTTCCGGCCTATGAAATGATAGGCCAAATTTCAACTGAACAAGGTCAATTTCAAGATTGAGCAAGGTCAATTCACAAATCGACCATGGTCAATTAAAAATCGACCGTAGAAAACAAAGAGAAAAAATGAGCAGACTGACCAAAGGACTATTCTCGTCGAACACCGACCTGTGGGCCACCCCGCAAGCCTTCTTTGACAAGCTGAACGAGGAGTTTCATTTCAACCTCGACCCGTGCGCCCTTCCTGACAACGCGAAGTGCGAGAAGTTCTTTACGCCCGACATGGACGGCCTGAAGCAAAATTGGGGGGGGTACAAGGTGTTTTGCAATCCGCCTTACGGCAGGGCCATTGCCCAGTGGGTGCGCAAGTGTCACGACGAAGCACAGAAGCCGGACACGCTGGTGGTCATGCTCATTCCTGCCCGCACCGACACCAGTTACTTCCACGATTACATCTACCACAAGGCCGAGCTGCGCTTCATTCGTGGCCGCCTGCACTTCAACGAGGCACCGCAGGGCGCACCGTTCCCTTCGATGGTGGTAATCTTCAATCGGCATGGCGAAGGTTAGACACTACCCCACGGACAGTCGCCCCTTCCTCGAAATCGGGGGGGGTAGAAACGGCCACACCGTGCTTCGCGTCCGTCAGGCCACGGCGAAAGGATATATCGAGTGTGACCCCAACGGAGTATTTGATGCTGCCTATCCCAATAGCGAACTGCGCCGCGCCCGCGTCAAGGCTCGCGGAAAAATCGCCGGAACACTGATGGCTGGAGAACCATCGCAATACGTGTTTATCGAATATGATTAAATTCTTCACTCTTCATTCTTCACTCTTCACTTAAAAGAAATGCTCCGTCCTCCCACCCAGTCCTTCCAAAACCTCCGCTACTTCATGGAGAAGTGGTCATGGATCGACCCTGCCACCGGCTACCGCACCACGGGCTACAACCCGCCAGCCGAGGCAAAGGGCAAGCAGCAGGTGCCTTTCTTCGTGAAGTATGTCACGGGCAAAGGCCAGCTGGAGTATGGTAATGCCGTATGCCTGAAAACTTACCCCCGACTGCACCAGCGCATGATTATGTTCTGCCAGTCGGGCGAAATCCGCCGCATCCGCGATTACCTCGTCATCGAAGTCGATGGCACCCGCATCATCACCCACTAAAGCCCCGTCTGTTGCTGTACCACAGCAACCCCACCCTGTCCTACTTTTGCCGCTCCTTTCCTTATCTTTGTTTCAGAAACAAAAGCAAAGAGCATGGCAAAGAAACAACCCTCTCATATCGTCACGGCCAAGGGCAGCGAAGCCCTCGCCCAAGTCACCGACTCGCTCCGCGACAGCGGCTACTGCATGCTAATCCCGCAGGTCATCAAGGGCAGTGAGCCTAAAATCCCCACATGGGAAGACACCATCAGCCAACAGCTGTCATGCACCGAACCGGGTGGCGGCAGCGAAGGCCGCAAGCAGGCGGGCATGCTGTTCGTGAGCAGCGGTACGGAAATGCCTGTGTCCGACAAGATAGGCACAAAGGGACTCGGTTACATGCAGTGGGGAGCAGGCGACAAACTGCCTAACATCGTCGCCCTATTCACCAAACTGTCGCCCTACACCGCCGCCGGATGGGAGTTCAACACCAACATCGTAGCTGGCCTCGGTCCGCAACCGATGTATCGCTACAGTCAGTACGTCGGTGGCAACGTCACCATCAAGGAAATCCCCTACTCCACCGCCGGCACACTCCTGAAAGGCATGCGCCTCGACATCCTGCGCCAGCTCGCCAACCTCGACCAGCCCACCACTGTGTCCGAGGGTTCTCCCGAGGGTTCTTCCGCTGCAAAAGAAGAAATGCGCGAGGCCCTCAAAGAAGAACTCACCGCCCTCGATGCCGACTACGCCGAATGGAAGCGCGTCAACGGCGAGGTGAACGACTTCATGCTCCGCAACAATATCTTCAAGACATTCCTTAATCTTGGCGGCGACTTTACCCTGCTTTACAACGCCTTCGCAGAGCTACAGCTGAACCAGCAGGCCATCGACCCAGACACAGGGAAAGCCGTCAACTCTACCCACTGGCAACCCAAGGTGGTGGGCATCCGCTGGCGATCGTGCTTCACAACCCGCGTAGAACGCATGGACAAGGAGAACCGCATCAACTTCGCCTACCTGTCTAACCGCTGGCTGGATTCGCAGCACGTCACCACGCAGGTGCTCGACGAGAAGGAGATGTCGGCACTGCCCTTGCTCAACGAGCAGTCGCCAACGGAAGACCTGAATCGTCGTGTGCGCGAGGCAAGGCAGAAGCGTGTCAACGCCAGCGCACGGCCCACGCGCTTCATGATGCACCTGCGCTATCCCAGCGAGGGCAATCCTTACTATTCGGTGGCTCCCTGGCACAGCGTCTTTGGTGGCGACATCTACGAATACGCGGTCACAATGATCAGCGACCGACTGACACGCAAAAAGAACTCCAACGTCATCGGGCGTATCATCTATATTCACAACGAATACCTACAGCAGATAGCCAACCAGCGCACCGAGGAGGAACTGCGCAAGCGACAGGCCAAGCGCAGCCCGAACACCGCCGACCGCTCCAGCATCTTCGAGACGAAAATCAAGGCCGTGCAAAACGAGATGTTTGCACAGATAAACGAGTGGCTGTCCAACCGCGACAACAGCGGGCAGTCGCTCATGGCCTACCTCTTTCGCGACACCAACGGTAATATGGTGGAGTCGTTCAAGGTGGTGGAAATAGAGAGTGCCAGCAAGAACACCGCTGATGCCAACCAGAAGGAACTCGCGGAAATCTCCAGCATTATCTTCTTCGCCATGGGGCTCGACAGCCGTCTCATCGGCAACACGCCGGGCAGCGACACCCACACCAGCGGAACGGATATGCGTGAGCGCTATCTGCTGAAGCAACTCCAGAAGTCGCCCATCCAGCAACTGCTCTTGAAACCTTTCGAGGTGGCAGCGCAGTTCAACCAGTGGGACCCCAAGCACCTCGTCTTCCGCATCCGCCGTGAGGTGCTCACCACCCTCGACGCCAGCAAGACCGGCATTGCCGAGCAGAATCCCGCCGAATAAAATTCTTCATTCTTCACTCTTCATTCTTCATTTACAATGTTAATAAGATCCCTCCAAGAGCTTCGCCTCTTCTTCCCCAGCCACGCCCTGCAAAGCATCGACCCGCTGGCGGGCTTCATCGACAACAGCGAGCATGACTTCCTGCAGGACAAGCTCGGAACACCGCTCTACAACGACCTGTGCCAATATTACGCCACGGCCAGCCCGTCGCTCGTAGAAGATGAAAACACATCCTACAAAAACCGCCTGCTGCTGATGGCGCAGCGCGTGGTGGCTTTCGATGCTTTCAGTCGGGCCATCGGTGTGCATGCCGTCAGCATCAGCAATGCCGGTGTAAACATCTCCGTGGCCGACGACTATGTGAAGCCTGACAAGGAAGCCATCGACGCTTACAAGCAGACGTGCATCAAGGAGGCGCACAGTGCCGTGAACCGCCTGCTCGCCACCTTGGAGGAATGGACCCAATACGCGGCAGTCGCCGAAGAACCTGACGAGGAGTTGACAGCCATCGTCAGCCTATGGCGACAGTCGCGTTTCTTCTATCTCGCCGCCGAGCTGCTCATCCCGTCTGCCAAGGTGCTGCAAGAATACCTGAACATCTACGACAGTCGCGAGAAGTTCATCCAGCTGCTCCCCGACCTGCGTTATATTCAGGAGGAAATGCTCGCCCCGGCCATCGGCGAAGAACTCACCGATTACCTGGTGTCCCAGTCGCAAACCCTCGTCCCGTCTGCTGCTGTACCACAGCAGCCCACCACCGACGAAGAAAAAAACAAGAAGCTCATCATCCGCACCATCCACTCCGTCCGCAAGTTCATGGCGGCTGCCCTCGAAGAACGCACGGAAATCCTGCGCACCAGCAACAACCGCCGAGCCAAAGCGCACGACGAGCAGGTGCGCCTCCTGCAATCCTTAAAGGAACATATTGCCCGCCATCAAGACGATTTCCTCTCACTCTCCGAGGATGCCATGAAGGCCAGCCCCCTCTACATCGACCCCGAAGACACCCGCGACCCCTACCCTCTCTTTGAGAATAACCAGTGCGGCAACGCCATCTTCGTCACGCCGCCCTTGCACTAATAGTCCCGTATGTTGCGACCGAGTCGCAACCAAAATCTCACAGAAATGTATAGCCCCAAGCGTATTAACCTCCACCTCCCCCGTTCCTGGAACGCCTGCACCGTCAGTGAGCTGGAGTCCGTCGCCCGCATCGTTGCTGTCCGCTCGATGCAGGCCGACCGCTACCACCCCTTCGACATGGAACAGACAAAGGTGGAAATATTCTTTGCCCTCGCAGGACTGGAACCGCTCGAACCGGCCAACCCTCGCGTCCCCATCGAACAGCAATACATCACCGTCCGCTTCTCCCGTCCCCGTTGGCGCCACCCGTTCCGTATGTTGCGATGGTATCGCAACCACAAAAACCGCCCCTTCACGCTCTACCTCTGGCAGATCAACTCTTTCATCGACCAGCACCTGAAGTGGCTCGACGGCCCAAGCGCCCTTACCCTCTTTCCCTACCAGCGCATCACCCGCCATGCTCTCCTCCGCAAGTTCCGCTTCTGGCGAAGTAAGCGTTTCGCAGGCCCCGATGCGCTCATGCAGGACTTCTCGTGGCAGCGTTACCGCTTTGCCAACGATTATATGTCATTCTTCATCGACCAGCAGAACACGCTACTGCGCATGATGCAGCATCCGTCGAAATACAGCAATCGGCAACTCACCGAAGCGGAAAAGGCTGTTGACCTCGCCCGTTCCATGTTCCTCGCCACCATCTTCAACGGTCGTGTGCGCACCATCGACGAGGAAACGCAGAAGTTCCGCTCTACCTATTCTTATCAGAGCAACCAGCATAGCGACAATGCCATCTACTTTCGCCGATTCCCTGACATCCAGTGGCAGGTAGTTCTATTCTGGTGGAGCGGAATGATGGCCTATCTTCAGAAGAAATACCCACATTGCTTCAAGCAGACACCGACCAAGGGCGGTCAGGCGCAGAACCCGCTCGACCTCTACACGCGCACCACCGCCACGATGCAGAAATACACCACACTGAAAGAGGATGACGTAAACCACCAGACTTTCCATATCATCCTCCAGCATCTTGAAGACATGGCCAAGGAGAACGAGGAAATGGAACGAATCCGTAAGAAAAGCAAAACAAAGAAGAAATGACGAATTTCGAGCGACTGAAAGAGATATGCCGCAAGGCTTGTCACGAGCGGAATGCCTGCAAGCCGGGCTTCGAGGCGCTGATGCAGACCAACAGTGTGGCGGGCATCCTGAATATCTGGAAAGACAACTGGCAGGATGTCTATGAGTCGAAGTTTGCCGACATCATGGCCAACGAAATTGCATCCGTCTATGCCGACATGCGCGAAGACTTCAACGCCAACAACGTCTTCGTCAACGAACCAACCGACAAGGGCTTGCTCATCGTCAGCATTCCGTCTGCTGCAACCAAGTTGCAGCCCATCGTCGTCAGCGGAACCGCCAAGTGCTATATCTTTGGCAGCGGCTCGGTCATCGCCAAGGACAATGCCGAAGTCTATTGCCGCGACGAGGAAGGTCATGTCACACTTACCGACCACTCACAAGGCTACTTCAAGGCCGGACAAATAGAAATCCGAAACTATGCCAAGGTCAACGGCTCTTTCACGGGGCATTGCTACAACGCCGCCTATATCGTCCTGCGCGGCGGTTCACTCGTTGACCACGGCCACCTCGAAATATCAGCCTGGAACGATGCCGTCGTCTATTCTAACTCCCACAAGAAAATAGAACTCCACGGCAACGCCCGCTTGCTTCCAATCACCAAAAACGTTCAGTATGCTGCTGTATCACAGCAGCCATAAGCAGCCATAACAAGAAAAAGCATGAAATCCCACCTCGCCATAAAGATTGACGGCCACGACCTGACGCTCAAGCCCGACCAGTCCATTGACATTGAAGACCGTAACCCGCTCTTCAACGACACGGAAATGTTCTCCCTGCCCATTGACGTGCCGTTCATCAACAACCGCACCTTGCTGAAGAACCTCGACGCCATCGACAGCGATATGCGTCCTGTCGATATGGAGCATCGCAAGGCACAGATTTTTGCCGACGGTCTGCCGTTCCGTAGTGGCGTGACAGTCGTCCAGGAAGATGAAACGCTCAACGACAGCATATCCGTCAACATCGACGCAAGCACCCGCTCCTTCGATGACCTGATAGCCGACCTGAAGTGCCAGGACATTCCCGTAAAAGACAAACTGCAAATCGGCGAAAAGATTGGCAACGTCAACGTCAGCGTTACCTATAAATATACGGTAGAAGCGGACATCGGCAAGAAGGATTGGGTGAAGCAGACGGGAACCATCGGCCCGGTCAGCGGTACGTTCCAGCCGCAGGCCCTTGGATTTAGTTACCCTGGTGTTTGTCAGGAATCGAGCGGCTATGTTGCCGTGCGTGACAAACAACGCGATTATCCTGACGGCAAGTCCGTAACCATCCCGAAGGTGACAAAGAGTTTCATCAACGTTTCTTCTGAATATGGCTCTAACGTCAATTCGCCCTACAAGGACGACAAAGGCAACATCATCGCTTGGCCGTTCTGCAATGCCCGCGTATGCTACAGGCATTACGCGCTCGACGAGTCGGACAAGGAGAAGACGGGCGACAAGATGGTATTGCCGAAAGACGGACGCTGGGCGTATGAAGATTTCGGCCCTTACTGGGTGCTCGATGCCGACCGCCAGCAGTCGGGAATCTGCTTCTATGTTCTTTACTTTCTCGACTGCTTGTTTGAGCATCTTGGCGTGTCCTTCGATAAATCAGCACTGCTCCAGATTAAGGACTTCTCGCATCTGTGCTTCTTTACAACGCATTGCTGCTATGATGTGGAGCCAACGGGGAAAACGCTCTCTGGTTTCGAGGCTGTGAATGAATGGATGTCGTCGCGCGGATGCGGCGGTTCACTGTCTGTCGAAGAACCCGAAACTAAAAATCTCGATGACTTCACATTCGCGGTTCTGGGGGAATATACCATCGGAAAGGATGACGTAAAACAAATCAAGGCGAGTGCTGAAATCACCAGCAAGAGCATCACGGCAGAAGTGATGAATATGTATGCCAACAGTTACAATTTCCCCGACGAGTCGGTGTCAACGGTCATCAAGTCGCTGGAATCTGCCTTCGGCATCCGCTTCCATTACGACTACGAGTGCAACCGCGTGACGGCATATCTGCTCCGTAGCGTGTTCCGCTCTCAGAAAGCGCCGATTGAGTTCAAATGCAACGTTCATCAAATTCATAAGATTTCCGAGAAGATAACGGGGTTCCGCCAGAAATATTCTGCCGAGAATACGGCCAAGGAGCAGGAAGACTATATCCGTCGGCAGAAACGCGACTACGACACGGATTTCGACTATCGTGAATATCCGCAGGGGCGCACTGTGCTCGATAAGTCGTATAGGGAGATATTTCAGAACATCTCGGCCAACGACATGAAGGTGTATGTGGACAAGGCCACGGGCGACGCCTACCGCATCAAGGTTAGCAGTGATGCGACGACGGCTTCTGAACTACGCCCGGTGCTCTACGAGGTGGGAGCGCTGAAAGGGGTGGAGATCGGCGACTGCTCGGCTGAAAACGAAGACTATGTGGAGGAGTACGTCATCGACTTTCAGCCTATCATGTTCAACGATGTCAACTATTACCGTGAGCTGCTGGCCGCGCAGGGTAGCGTGAACGTGCAGACCGACCAAGGAACGAAAGAGGTTTCTATCAAAAACGATGTGCAGCCGGTGCTCTCGGCCTATATCGACGAGGAAATGGAACATGAGTTTGTCAAGCAGAAGATTAATAACGTCATCACCAACGTACTCGTTGACATCTATCTCACAGAGAACCTGGAGCTGGTGGAATCATACGACCCCTCCAAAACCGACGACGGCAACTCTCCGCTGCAGACCTACGACTGGGGATTGGCCATCGCCATGATGCGAGGTGGTGGCAACGACATGAAGGTAATGGAGTATGACTACGACTACGATCACATGGGTAATTCCAAGTGGCGCACCGTGGCAGGACTCTATGCCCTGACAATGGACTCCCTCGACAATGTGGGCAACGAGTACGACTACAACGGTACTCAGGAGGGTGTAGGCCCAGGCGAGCGATTCTCACTGAAGATTTGTGCCTACAAGCCGTTCCGTTACAAAGGTTCCGGCAGTAATATCCAGATAAGCACTGACCCGAAGCAGTGGGCCGACGACCCGACGTGGCTCATCCCGTGCAACGCCGACATCTACAACTCGCAGACGGGAGAACTGGAAACAAAAATCATGTCGCGCGGTCTCTACGATACCTTCATGTCTGAATTGGCGTACTTCCTCCTTCACCGTAAGCGCTACGAGATAACGCTCGAAACAACCGTTGCACAGTTGGCCGACATCCCTAATCACTGGCTCGACCGTTACAATATTGGAGGTAAAACAGGCTACATCAACAAGGTAAACTACCAACTGAATGCCGACAAGCAGTTAGGCGAAGTAACCATAGACTTCTTCTCTATCTAAGTCCCGTCTGTTGCTGTATCACAGCAACCACACCCTGTCCTACTTTTGCCGCACCATCGCTTATCTTTGTTTCAGAAAGAACAAAAAGCGCATGGCAAACATCACTATCACCCTCGTGGAGGGTTCCAAGTTCATAGGCTCGCCTATCGTCTATCGTGTCGTACCTACCAACGTAGGCAGCAATGCGGTATTCCACCGCATACGCCTTACGGTCAACGTCAACGTGTCTGGCTACAACGACGCCTCTTTTGAGTTTTCATCGCCGGTCGAAAACAGCGGACACGTGGATTTCGACATCTCTTCCGCACTCCAGGCGGCTGCCGAAGTGTGGCAACCAACAGCCACCCCGGGCTCTTATCCTGCCATTACCTATACGCTCGACGGTGTAGAGGATTATATGATTGACGGTGTGCTCTACGAGGGACGCAACGGTGCCCATAATACCGGCGGCACGGTTTACATGGGCGCATTGACCGACTACGAGCGAATGACGGGCTATCGCCCTGACAGTTATTCTCGTAAGCCTGTGCAAAGAGCGGGCTGCACACCCGAAGTAGTCTTTGTCGGATGCGAGTATCTGTTGGCGGGGGCGTTATCATCGCCGCCATCGGTGCAAGTACAGACAATCGTCGATGCCGTATCAACGCAACGCACATACGCCATCAAAAAACCCCGCGACGGCTACGAAATCCGCTTTCTCAACTCTCTTGGCGTACACGAATCCATTCACGTCATCGCCTTACGAACAGCCGAAACGACCATTACCACCGAGAAACAAATCATAGCCCGGCAGGAAACACTCACTCAGTTTTCTCGTGGCGTCGCCATCAAACAGAACAATCACGAGCAGTGGAAGATGTCAAGCGGTCCGCTCGATTATGCTTGGGCTTCATGGTTCATCCACGAGTTCCTGATGGCACGCTGGGCGTGGATAAAGGTCGGCGAGCACTTCATTCCCTGCCACATCATTCCCGAAGAAACCGTGCCGCTCATCGACCGGGCCAAAAACGACCCCATCGCCATCCCCTTCACCGTCGAACTCGACATTACCGGCAGCCCCATCGCTTAAACGTCCTGTATGTTGCGGTATCACCGCAACTCTGTCCTAAAATTTAAAGCGCACCTATTACCTTTACATAAAAAGAAACAATGGCAAGAATAGCAGAACCCCGCGACTATTGGATAGCGCCCGAAGCTATATTCATCACACGTAACGCTCTCGGCGACCCCGACCGCATTCAGGGTAATGTGGCCAGTGGAGCAGCCATTCTATGCTACATAAAAGGAGTGACGGGCCTTGAGTATGACAATGGCCACAACTATAAATCGTGGCCGTTGACTCTTTCACCAACTTATTTCAATACAACGACTAAAAAATATGTCTATGCTGCAATCCCTAAAAACACGCAGGTAGGGTCACAGGCTGTTATCGTATTCCCGAGCCACAATCTTGATATTTACGGGCAAACCGAACAAGGCGAACAGATAGGCTCAACTGATTATTATTACATCTGGCTACAAGGCATACTCTCTGCCTCTGTTGATGACAGCGGAGCAACGCAAGAGCGCGAGTGGCTGCAAGAAATACAGACTGGATTACTCTCTTCCGACGAAGCGCTCTCAACGTTAGACACAGACTGGTACACTTACTCCCAGCTTACCAGCACTGTTTCCTTCCTAAAAAAAATAACAATGAAAGCCAGCGCCTGGTTTAGCAATTTAATAATTGGCGAAGGGACAACAGGTGGCGAACTAAAAGGGGTAGCGACAAACTTGAATGCAACGAGCATTGCAGAAACATCAACTGAGCACATTGTTACACCTTCATTTATTGAGAATTTCGTCAGTAAACGATTTCTCAGCAAAGTAAACAAAGACTCGGCGGCAGGTCATATCACCCTATCGGCTGGCGTGAACGTCGGCCAATTCGTGCAGGGAGAAACTGGCGCGTCGGTGGATGCCAATGGCAATGCCGAAGTGGAATCTATGAATGTCAGGGGCGATCTTGACGTTAGCGGCAGTGCCACGATGGATTCAGCGGACGTCGCCACAATCGCTAATGTGGGCGAAGGCATGACTGTCGGCACAGGGGATGACAGCGTGTATATTACTCCGGCGAGCGTTGAAGTTGGAACATTCCAGGCTGATACGTCGGGGGCGAAGATTTGGCTCGATGGGAACAAAGCCTCGCATATCGAACTCGACTACCTGACAGTCAGGCGGGCGGCGATGTTTAGGGAAATCACTATCAAGGAGTTGAAGCACATCGGCGGAGAACTGGCATTGACACCAGCAGCAGAGAAATGTGTGAAGGTGGAGTATCTTACTTCGGGTGGCGTGGTGACGACCGACTACACGAAAGCCAATGTCTTTAGGTGCTATTTCGATGCCAAGGATGCCGACGGCAACGCCATCACCAATGACTTCATCGTTGGCGACCTCGTGCGCTGTCAGAAATTCGACTTGGAGAATGCCACGAATGGCTACAAGAGCACTAAGTATTACTGGCGTAGAGTGACGGGTGTCGGCACAAGTGGTGACTATCACTACATCAACCTAAGCAACGCCTCTGGTGGCTATGACGCGGCAGCGGGATTGGCGGGTGTTCCTGCCGCTGGCGATAACATGGTGCAACTGGGATGCCGAAACAACGCCTACCCCAACCGTCAATCGGCCATCATCCTTTCTGCGGTGGCCAGCGATGCCCCATCAACAAAATACTACCAAGGCATAGTCACATTCAGTCTTGCGGACTGCCTTGTGAAGGACGAGGGCTATGATTCGCAGACGGGGCTCTTCCACACATACACCTATGGCGAGAGTTATGTTGGCGCGGCAGACCAGTCATCCTTTATGAAGTTCACGCCTGACAGAGGCGTGGAAATACGAATGGGTGGGACTGACTTGCAGGCCACGCTCGACAGCTTTAATGCGAGAGTCGGAGGTAACACAACCGGAAATCTGTACGAATTGCCAAGCGCAGCCACGTCGAGCGGATATAAAGAGGTCATTTTCCAGAAAACGGTTTATCTGACGAAAGGCGTGGAATACACCATCAACGGGATTGGTGTTTTTGTGGACGCGGCTGATAGCATCATTATCTCGGTACTGTCTGGGCAGACAGCCAAGATTTCCATTACGTTAAACTCGACGAATAGCATCAAGCACCAGACCTACGTGGCAGACACTACTGGCTGGCACGTATTGCAGGCAGTGGCTTATTCGTCATCAGGCCAAAATGTGGTTTTACAGCGTGCGAGCTTGGAGCAGCCGAGCGTGTCCGCACAGTCCTACTTCGAGATGCAAGCAGACCACATCTCTTTGGGCGTTGAAGGAATTTCTAACGGCAACCTACTGGAAGAAACTGACTGGCGAGGCCGGCATTTCAAAATAACCTACAATGATAGAGGCGATTGGAGTGGCGACGTGTCGTATGTTCGCTTCGACAAGGTGACTTACTGGGGGCAAGGCTGGGTCTTGCTGGGCGCGGAAAGTGTTGATGCAGGGCAGGATGATCCATATCATTGGGACGAGAGCACAAGCGGTAAAAACCCGTGGGTAGGGCTATCGGAGATAGAAACAGGCGAAGAACTGACGAAATGGAACTGGACTGGTGATGGTTATTGCGTATGGATGGTTCCAAACGCCTACAAGCGCATGACAGCGGCACACTTGAAAAAGAACGGAAGCGTCACAACGCAGATAAGGCAGGTGACGACGGGCAAGTTATCGCCCAACGAGACTTATACACTGTCGCTCTATTATCGTTCGCTGACGACAATTCACCTGAACATGCAGAACATCATCAATACGAGCGGTTCGCTTACCGATGACGAAGGACTGACGGGGGTTGCCATCATCAACGGACACGCCACGGCATTGAATGGCACAGAGAAGCGCTCGGGAATTGTCTTGCAGGCTAATCCGATCCTTCCCAACACTAATTGGGGGTGGCAATTCGTCAGCATTACTTTCATCACGAAATCCAGTGGCAACTCCCCATTCTGCATCGACGCTTACTCCGCTAATGCCGAGGCAGAAGTGACAATGATTAAAATAGAGAAGGGCTCTGTTGCCACGCCCTGGACCGACCTCCCCGATGTGCTCCAGCGCACGGGCATCGACATCGAGCAAGGCAAGATTGTCGCCACGGCTAACAAATTCGAGGTCCGCAACAACGCGGGCGATAAAACCTTTTCCATTGACGAGCAGGGCAACATTCAAGGCGAAGGTAACGCAGCCTTCAAGGGCAAGGTTGTGGCAGAGGGCTTCGAGGCGTGGAATGACGATGGTGAGCAGGTGTTCGGCATTGACAGCGCGGGCAACGGCTTTATGAAAGGCGTCGTGCGTGCCACGACTTTTTACACGTCGCAGAACCGAATTAATCTCCAAGCGAATATGAGTGCTACGGACTTGCTAAACGCTTGCGACGGAAAATTGCCCAATGTCCTCATGATTTACAGCACCTCCACCAATCGCGACTCGGCACTTGAACTGTATGTGGAACTTCCTCGGGCGGTTGATTATCCTGGGCATGAACTGGAGATTTTCTGTCAGGCACTATGTTACCAACAGCGCAAAAGTTATCAGGACCACTACCCCAAAATCAAGATAACAACGTATAATGATGAAGGCTTCCAAGATATTATGTGGAGCAGTAATCATGGTGCCAAGAATTGGCATCCTGACAACGCAGCGGCCGATGCTTCAATCTGGCCACGCCCCCTCTTCTATGTGCGCCTCGTATCAATGACGATTGAAGGTAATACACGATGGACGACCTTTGATTGGAAAAATTGCACGCAAGAAATTTGGTAGGATTAGCAAAAAACTTAATATATGAAAAAATTGAATATCACAACTGGGAACATCGTCAACTTGCATCTTGCATTGACGCGTTTCAACGAGCCTTTCCCCATAGAACTGGCTATAGGTGTAGCCGTGAACTTGGTCAGCACCCTCGGCACACGCACGGCCCTCTCCCCTGTCATCAACGATGATGGCACCGTGGACGTCACCGTGCCAGCCGTTGAGAAACCCGGCTATTACGGCATTGAGGTTCGGGGAATATTGAACGAACAGCCGTGGCGCACCTATACTGGAGGAATCCTACACTACACCTATGTGACAGTGCCGGGCTGTACGGAGGCGACACTCGATGGCGACACATACGACATTACGATGGTGGTGCAGATGAATGCGCCAGCCGCCCCATTGACGCAAGTGCAGAGCGACTGGGCGGAGGAAGACGATACGCTCCCCGCTTTCATCCTGAACAAACCCGACGTGCGAAGTGTGTGGGATATGAAAATCCCACAGAACCCGGCAGCGGAAGAACGAGGCTACGTGCCCACCGTGGGAAGCGTGGCCGATACGCTTGAAGGTGTGGAAGAGTCGCTCCAAGGCAAGCAGGATAAGTTGGACTTCGCCCCGCCTATTGTCAACGATAATGGCATTCCAAGCATCGTAGAAACCACCACTGGCAATTTCAATCGGATAGATGATGTGGCGACAGCGGAGGGCGACGGCTGGCACAACGTTCAAAAGAAAGACAGAACCCTCCCGACCATCGCCGCCATCGAGGCACAAGGCTACCTAACAGAGCAAGTGCAAGCCGATTGGAACGTTACCGATAGTTCGTTGCCGTCATACATCAAGCACAAGCCGAACGTTAAACACATCAATGTATCGGACATCGACAACATGACCGTAGCTAACGGTTTGTTTATTGTTAATGGCGGGTCGGGTGGAATTATCGTTACCATTAAGCATTACGTTGGCGGAGCCGACCAGTTTTGGCTCGATGCGGAACATGGTTACATTAGAACCCGTAAGATGTCGGGAGGAACATGGGGCGCGTGGAGCGACAACCTCTACTATGCCAAGCCCGCCACAGGCATCCCCGTCACCGACCTCGCACAAGCCGTTCAAACGTCTTTAGGGTTGGCGGATTCTGCACTTCAATCGCAAGAGCAAGCCGATTGGAACGAAACGGATAACACCAAACCATCGTTCATCAAGAACAAGCCAGCACTGAAAGAAATTGATGTGGCGATGAGTTTCCCCAATTACAATGTATGGAAGACCGAACCTGTTAGAATACCTAACATCATGCCAACCTTAGGTCCGATGTTAATAACGAATACGGTTATCCTACGCTTCCAAGATTCCACTACACTAATGACAATGTATGCTCATGGTCTCGTGTATTTAGTCGGGAATCTTCCGTTTGGCGATTCTGCCACATCTTCCATGCCTGTTGCTTTTTATCTCACAAATAGTGGGAATGATGCGATATTGACCTATAAGCCCGTGGCTTTGGCCGAGTTCGCTGACGACGCTACCCATCGCACCGTTTCCGACGCAGAGAAGACTGCGTGGAACGGAAAGCAGGATGCCCTGCTATTCTCAGAGCAAGCCTACGGTCGTGGACGCTTTGTGACGGACTCAAGTGGCACACACTTTGAGGTCTTCCTTGTCACGGACAGAGGGACAGAGATAGAAAATATAGTACAGGGCTCCGACGGATGGGACCACGCGGGAGACACTGTGAGCATCCCGACAATCTCGGCTATTGAGAGCCAAGGCTACCTCAGAGAGCACCAGGACATCAGCGGCAAGGAAGACAAGATGGCCATCTCCACCCCTGCCGGCACCGCCATCGCAGCCGTCGCCGGAACCTACTACAGCTTCGCTGCCAACGTCGACACGCTGGCCGTCACCCTCCCCACCATGACCGACGCCTCGAAGGTGGCCTCCGTCGTGCTCTACCTCACCACGGGCACCGCTCCCGCCATCACCTTTGACTCTTCTCACCCGGTCGTCTATCAAGATGGCTTCGCTCTCGAAGCCAGCAAGACATACGAAGTCAACTGTTTGTACAATGGCGCAGCCTGGGTCCTCATGGCTGCCGAAATAAATACAGGATCATGAGAGTGATAGAGAGAAGACGAATGATGAGCACTAAGTCAGCATTGCCGAAGGAGTACAAGAGGCTTGAACGTATCCTTATTCCTAAGAATGCCTACCTTAATACTAGACTATCTCTTACGCAAGATGATGAGTTGTGTTTGACACTTATTTACAGAGTACACTCCTACGGCTGTGCATTCTTCAACAGCAACTACATTCAAGCAGGCTTCAACCGTTCAAATAACCGAATATTTTACAAATTCGGCTCAACTTCTGGCTATGCGAGTATATCAGCAACAGAAAAGCACGAAATAAAAATTTCAGCGAAAGGGTTATATGTTGACGGCGAAAAGATTGATGACATTACTACTACGGACTTTGCAAGCAGTTCTATCTTGATTCCTACCAAACAGACTGGAGGAAGTGGCACTACCGCTTACTATGGCGGTTCTTATTACTACAAATCGTACTGTATCAAGGACGGAGTAAAAATCGAAATCATTCCTTGCCAGAGAATTAGCGACGGAAAGATAGGATTTTACATGACAGGAGTGAAGCAATTCAAAACATCTGCGGGAACAGCAGAGTTTGAAATAGGATGAACAAATTCAAATCTTCTAATCACACTGAAATGAACTACATCAACAAAACCACAGGCCACCTCTACACGGGTGGCGCAATGACAAAAAAGGTGGGTGGCACCGTATTCACGGGCATCCCCACAAGTGAACAACTAAAGGCATGGGGCTACGAGGAGGTGCCCGACCCCGCACCCTACACCCCCACGGAGGAAGACCTGAGGCGGCAGCGCCAAGCTGACATCCAAGCCCGACTCGCCGAAACCGATTACATCATCTTGAAGATGGCCGAAGGCCGCGATATATCAGAGTACAACGACGCCACGCGCCACCCCGAGTATGGCGGCGACATCCTCGCATGGCGCCAAGCCCTGCGCGAGGAATACAACACACTGGAAACATCAAGTTTATAAACTCGTCATCAGTATGGATTTTATCAGGATAGCATGGATAGCCTTTGGCGGATTGGTGGGATGGCTCGTAGCAGAGTTCTCGCCCACGTTTCCGCTCATCATCGTAGCGGTGGCATTCGTCCTCTACGACGCATGGAGCGCGTATCAACTCGACCGCAGGGCGAAGGCAAAATACCCCGACCGAACGACAAGGCATGAAGCGAAGTTCACATCTTTTGCCTTTGGCAAGGTGGTGCGCAAGACCATTCCCGAGCGACTTATAGTGATTCTGTTGGCGTTTCTCGCCGAGAAGTATGTGTTCGTTCATGTGTCAATTCCGTTGAGTTATATCGCCACTGGTATCATTTTATTTGAACAAGCATGGAGTGCGTTAGAAAACAACTCTTCGTGTAGAAGCGAAGAAGACAGCAGATTCTGGCGTATGTTGCAACGAATCATGATTGACAAGACAGAGCGACATTTCGACATCAACCTGGAAGAGCTGAAAGTGACCGAAGAACAGATTGAACAGATGCGGCTTAGAGTAAAAGAATGGGACAAGGAAAAAAGAACTAAAAAAGCAAAGGAGAAAGGACTATGAAGACAATACAGCGAGGAAGCAGAGGCGAGGAAGTGAAGACGCTGCAACGCGCCTTGCACTTGGTAGATGATGGTATCTTCGGTGAACTAACCGATGAGAAGGTTAAGGAGTTCCAGCGTGAGCATGGCTTGTTGGCCGACGGAGTGGTTGGCTCCGCCACATGGTCGGCTATCCTGCCCGTGGCAGAGGAATTGAAAAAATCTCGTAGGCAAATCAATGAAATCATCGTGCATTGCACGGCGACGAAGGAGGGTGTTCCCGTGACGATCGCCGACATCACCAAGTGGCACAAGCAGAAAGGCTACAGCACTATTGGCTACCACTACGTGGTGATGATCGACGGAAAAATCAAAGGCGGGCGCGATGTGAACATTAGCGGAGCGCATTGCAAAGGACATAACTCACACAGCATTGGCGTGTGCTACGTCGGCGGTCTCTCGAAGAGCGGCATCACCAAGGACACGCGCACGGAAGCGCAGAAGAAGTCGCTGGTGAACCTCTTGAAACGGCTACACCAACTCTACCCGACTGCGACTATTCATGGGCACAATGAGTTCTCGAAGAAAGCGTGCCCTTGCTTCAACGCCAAATATGAATATTCCAACATTTAACAACAAAAATTATGAGAAAGTTAATAGACAAGATTAGTGCGTGGCTGGTTGGTTTCGGCATTGAGGCTTACCTCCACATCGTGTGTGTAATGGTTGTTGCCCTACTCGTGGCAAGAGTATGCTACTGGACTGGGGCTGACCGAAGCCTTGCGGCGTATATCGGCGCGTTGGTGGCATTCCTCGTGGGCTTCTTCAAGGAGTCTTACGACAATAGGACGGAAGGCGTGTTCGAGGCGCGTGACATTGCGGCCAATGCCATCGGAGCGGCCTTGTTCTGGGCGATTTTTGTTTAACTGCGACAAATTATGGAAAAGAACAAGACAAAAGAGGGCGGTTGCCTGACGGTAGCGGCCATGTGGGCTTCTCTCGTGGCGTTTGCCTGTGCATGCGCCCTCTTCTTCAGCGGATGCTATGGCAATTCGTTGAAAAAAGAGAACGAGCGGCTGCGTGAGGAACTGGCACGAGCACAGCAATACCAACCAATGAAACGAGGCACCATTCGCGACACGGTGGTAGTGGTAACGCAGAAGGTGGTGACGGTGGAAAAGGTGAAGAACATGCTCACCAAGGATGACCGCCAACTGCTGAAGGACATCGGCATCAAGGTCTCGGAGCTTGAGCAGTTGCAGAAGACAGGCATGCTGACAAGTGGCACGGTGACACTTAGGGAGGATTCTTCCCGACGCGACTCGGTGCTGAGATACAACGACGCTTGGGCTGACTTCGAGTATTGGGAGAAGCAGCGCAAGTTGAACTATGCCGTGCGCGACTCGCTGGCTATTGCCGTGCGGAAGGAGTGGAAGCACCGACTTTTATGGTGGAAGTGGGGAACGAAGGGTTACGAAGTGAAAATCGTAAACTTTAATCCTCATTCCACCATCAGATATAACACATTTGTCAAGCGTGGCGAGTGAGTTTTTTCAGTTTCATGGTTTACATTAGGTTATTTTTTTTGATTATTTTAGTTAGACAATTTTAGTTGTAGAAAGAGTCAGGCCTCGTCGTGATGACGGGGCCTGACTCATAATGTAGCCACAAACGGGGCTGTGCATGTGCTCATCGCCGACACCCTTTACTGCTTGATGGCCCGCACACGGTAGGTCGTTCCGTTGGCCATGGTGAGCGACACGGTGGCCGTCTTGCCCTGCAGCTGCTCGAAGCGGTACTTCAGCGTGACCGTGGTGCTGGTGTACTTCACCGTACAAACGATGTCCTGTCCCTGCACGGTGTACGAGCCCTCGCCGTTGCCCAGCTGGCCGCTACCTTTGTAGGAGCCGTTGGTGCCGAAGGTGGCCGTGGTGCGCTCCCACCCTGCGGCTGCCGCTGCCTCCCAGCCGTTGGCCGTG
>OCTX014546857.1_pt1 | contig 99730 bp, 107 predicted proteins | sample 1539691 | NCBI WGS metagenome assembly OCTX01 (sample SAMN02144231, study PRJEB22623) | gut metagenome | biome: sheep rumen | host: Ovis aries | place: New Zealand
CTATATCCAAGAATATAATACTGGGCAGTATAAAAAAGACCTTGCTGCATTTGAGGAAAAGCTTGCTGCCAAATACGGGAAGAATCCTATTGGTGATGACTACAGGCAAGCCGAAAAAGAAAGGGCAGCATGGCACTCAGAGCACAGTGCCAGGGATATCTTTGATGGTTACAGGCCTAATGAATCCTACAGGAATCCAGCATATAAGAAGCTGACTAAAGCACAGCAAGACACTCTTAATGAGATACTTGTCTATAAGAATGGACTAGAGCTGCTTATTCCTAAAGATAGAAGGGATACCAATAGAGCTATACAAAGGAGAAGGGACGGTTCCCAAAGACTTATTGATGCTGCAACCAATCCATCTCAGGCATTTCAGAGCCTTAAGGAAGCTGTGAAGGACTCATTCAATAGAAATGAGGATGATGACCAGCTTTATGGTGACAGGACAAGAGGTCTTACTGATTTCACTGGTAAGGAATATCTGACCTTACCTGTGCTGTATACCAACAGGCTTAAGAATCCTGATGAGCTTTCTACCGATGTAATAGGGGACTTGATGCTTTATGCTTACATGGCTAATAACTATGATGAAATAAGCCAGACCTATGACCCACTTGAGATTGGAGTAAGCGTAGTAGCAGAGAAGAACTTTGTGAAGAACTCAGGCTCAAAGCTCAAGGAGGAGGTGCTGAATACTATGGGTAGGGTTACAAGGAAAAGTATCAAGACTGGCAGTAATACAGCATTTGCCAAAAAACTCAGAGATTTTCTTGAGTGTCAGGTATATGGTATCTATCTCAAGGATGAGGGTGAGATACTTGGCAAGGATGTACAGAAGACAGTATCTACTTTCCAGAAGCTTACATCAATGGCTTATCTCGGATGTAACTATCTTGCAGGTATTGCCAATGTAGCTACTGCTGCAGGTATGCAGAACATTGAAGCTGCTGCAAGGGAATTCTTTGGGCCTAAAGAGCTTGCAAAAGCAGATGGAGAATACTGGTTTAAACTGATGCCTGGATTTATGGCAGAACTTACTGATAGGAAGAAACAAAGCGAGCTTGCTTTGTTTGATGAGCTCTTTGATGTAAGGCAGAATGCCAAGGACAAGCTCCATAATGTGCAGAAAAAGAATCTTATACAAAGATTTTTTGGTCAGAATTGGCTATTCATACAGCAGGGTTTAGGTGACCATTGGATTTACAACAGGACTGCTATTGCAATGGCTATGAGAAAAAAAATCAAAGTCAATGGCAAGGAGATGTCTGTGTGGGATGCAAGGGAAATCTATACTGACTCTAATGGCTATAAGATGATGAGAATCAAGCCAGGAGCTAAGAATCTTGATGGTTCTGACTTCAGTGCTACTGACTTTGCAAGGCAAATTGCTCATGTAAACCATGTGATAGCTGGTATTTATAATGATGAAGACCAGAATGCTGCCAATAGGACAATGGTTGGTAAGCTTGCCCTTCAGATGAGAAAATGGATTATACCTCAATTCATGAGAAGATTCCAGTCAAATAGGGCTAATATTACTATGGAAGGAGAAGAGGAAGGCTACTATAGGACATTTGGCAGAGTCTTTCCTCAATTAGCCAAGGATATATGGCAGTCAGGGTTTAAAATAGCTGCATCTTGGGATAAGCTAAGTAAGACAGAGAAGGCCAATGTAAGCAGGGCAATTACTGAAATGGCTCAATTCTGGTCTCTTTATATGTTGGTTACCTTCCTTGGAACAGGTAATGATGACCCAGATAGAACTTGGGCAACAAAGTTTGCAGAGTATATGGCTAACAGGGAAGTCCATGAACTAGGTTTTCTGACTCCAGGACCAACGATGTTTACTGAAGGGTATAAGACTATTACCTCCCCATTTGTAACTCTCTCAGCGGCAAATAAAGTAGCTCAGGCAATAGTTGCTGCTGCTACTCCAGCTAACTGGTTCCCAGATGATGAGGATTTAATCAAGAGTGGAGCATACAAGGGACACAGCCACCTCTATAAGAGATTTGTAGAACTCCCAATAGCACCATTCACTCAATGGAAACAGATAGAAAAACTCTCATTTGAAGGCTTAAAAGAGAGTGTGAAATACTATGGTCAAGACTACAGATAGTCTTATATATAATATATATAATATAATAAAGGGAGATAGATTTCTATCCCCCTTTATTTTTTAGTATGTTTATTTTATACTAAGTACGACATTTAAGCCACTGTTCTTGTTCTGAAAGGCTGAATCTGTTGTACTTTTCTTCTGAAAGTCCTGACTCCTTTAATGCTGATCTTTGGTCTGCACTTAAGTTTTTCCAGCTTATCCTTTCTTGTCTGGCATCATGTGCCTCTTTTGCAATCCTTTCAGTATACTTACTATAAGGCTCGCTTGCTTTAGAAGCAGCAGCAAAGCTGCCATCATTAATCTGCTTGAAAATACTGTTGATTGTCAGGTCATCAATCTTATTGAATCTCATGATTAAGTCCTTCAGTCTTTTGAACAGCCTCTTAAGTCTTCCTATTATACCTTCAGCCTCCTCATCAAGCATGAATCTTCTAAAATCCTCTGCCAGCCTCTCCTCAAGCTGCATGTCATTCATATTGCCATACTTTTCCCTTGCTGCATCAAGTATCTGTATTCTCTGGTTACTGTCAAGTAGCATGTCCATCACATAATGGAAAGCCTCATGGTATGTAGTTCCCATAGGAGCATTCTCAAGAATCTGTATAGCTCCATTCTTATAAGTTCCCCATACCTGTTGCTTATCATCTCCTGCGTAAGCAAGCTTAGTTACAAATTGCAGTCTTTCCTCACTGCTTAGACCAGGAAGATTCTTTGCAAGCCATTTTCTTGCAGCAGCTTGATTCTCTATAGTATTATCAACCTCTGCTGTGCTTTTCCTAGCACTCTCTTCTACCACAAGGTTCTTTCCTCTTGCAGCCCTATTAGCATCAGTAAGTGCTTTCTTGAGCTTGGCCTGATTGCTAAAGTATACTGATACTCTGGTATTACCATAAACCAAATCAATACCAACACCATTATTTACAGCCTTCTCTTTAAGCTCAGCAGGCACTGTATTCCAAGCTGTATCATTTGTACTATCAATGATTCCCTGCTCTCTAAGTTCATTATCAATTTGCTCAGCAGTCTTTGGCTCAATCTTATTTACAGGAGCTTCTTTCTTTTTAGGAGCTTCCTTCACATCATCAAAGAAAAGAGTCACTTTCTTTGTCTCTTCAGATTTAGGTTCCTCTTTCTGCTCAGTTCTTACAGTAGTAGGTGCTGTAGTTTTCACGAATTTCTTCTCTACAGGATTATAGGTTCTTACATCTCCACCAATCTGAATCTTGAAGTTCTTGGTCTTGTCTTCCTGCTTTGAGGCTTTTACTTCTGCTAATGCCAATGCTACATCCTCGTCATCAAGTATTTCTCTTCCTGTTTCATCAGTTGCAGTATAAGTACTAGGATCTATGGTAACCATTCTTCCATTGATTGTAGTAGTAAACGGAGTTACCTGTCTCTCTGCAGCAATCCTGCTTCCTGCCTGCATCCCAGCATCAGTGGCAAGTGCCACAGTAAACCAACTGTTTACAGTATGCCTTGTATTCTTAGGCAGGTTTGCATTGGCTATTTCACCTATAAGTGTGTTATAGTCTACATCTGGAGTTATATCCCTATTTATATACTGAAGGCTTATATTGATAGGAATCCCACTGAGCCTTTCTGCCAATGCCTCAGCAATTTCCCTTTGGTTTGCTGTCTTCTGCACAGTGACATCTATCTTATTATTCCCATCTAATAAGCTCTGCAGGTGTAGTGTTACATTGCTGCCATTATCCTCAAGCACTCTCTTTACACCCTCCTGAGCTTTGACCTGAATAAGTCCTTGGATTACATCCATGTTTTTTCTATACACAGCAGAGTCATTGCTTCCCATCAATGCCTGAATAGCATCAGTAAGAGTACTGAAGAACTGTGTCTTCCTATGCTGCCTTATATCAAATGCAGGAGTATAGAATGGAACTGGGATCAATTCCCCAGTTACTGAAGGCAAAAGCAGATATGGATTACCAGCTTTTCCTACATTAACTCTTCTTATTTTATTGCTGAATGGATTATTCTGTCCTTTTTGAGCTCCAATGATATTACCATTTCCAATATCAACACCAATAAAGAACTTTTCACCACCAGCAATATCATTCAGACTATTGATTTCATTCTTTACAAATGGAACTACACCAGCCATCACCTGCTGTACTCTTGATACAAGAGGATTACCATTCTTGTATTTCATATCCAGATTAACAGCCCCATCCTTTGTAAGTGTAGAATCCACAATAGCTTCTGTAGCAGAAGTCTTGATCTTATTCTCATCAAAAGCCTTGAATATCTTATCCTGAAGAGCTTTTAATTGTGAAGCATCTCTAGTTGGATTGTTATTTTTGATACTTGGTTCCCAATTGGCAAAAGGTAAATCTCCAAGTATCCTGCCATTGTCATCAAGCATAAGAATAACTAAAGCAGCTGGCTTCTGTTCCTCTGTCAGTTCTCCATAAGGCTTATCATATATCTCCTGTGAAAAGTCTTTTACCATAAAATGAATTATGGTATCTCTTTCCTTAATTGCTGGAGCATCTGCATTCTCAACAGCTTCATAAGCTCTATTAGTAAGAAGATAGTTATGTATTGCCTTACTTCTCTTATATTCAATGCTATCTGCCCCATATACTCTTCTTGCAACTTCATGATACGGCTCTGTAGATGAATGATATTTGTATCTGGTAGTAGTACTCCTCCATGTTCCAGCCTGAGAAGGAGTATCATCTATCTTACGCATATCATCTGCAATCCTGTCAATCATTGTATGAGCAAACGGAGTTATAGTCACTTCAGATCTTTTTGTCTGCTCAGGAACTGCTGTATCCCCAGGCACTTTAGTCACAGCATCATTACCAGTTTCATTGGGTTCTCCTGGGGTTTGCTGTCTTGCATCTGGTATATCAGCTCTCTTATGTTCACCTGCTTGTTTGTCTTCCAAAGCCTTGGCCACTAAGTCAAATGTTATATCTGACATACCATTATCCCTTAATGCGCTTTCATCTCTAAGCATTTGGTCAAAGGCTGCAAGATCATCAGTATTAATAGCCACATCATCAACCATCTGGTTGACGCTTTCAACAGCTCTTTGTACATCATCAAAGCTCATTCCATTATCAACCATCTCTTGCGCTGTTCTGGTAATAGAGCTTTTTATATTTCTTGCTTCTTCTGATATACTTTTAGCTGTTTTGGCATTCTGCAGATTTTCTTCTTCCTCTTCACTTCTGTTATTATTGGCCTCCATGACATCAATAAAGTCACTAAGTTCTTGGAATGAAGCAGTACCATTGTTAATATCTTTATTTATATCACTCGGCTTCTTGGTATTATACTTGCTTTTCAGATTCTCTTCCTGTTGTCTGGTTGCCTCTTCTTCCTTAGCTTGTTCAACTTTCTCAGGATTCTCCATGTATTCCATGAACGTATTATAGAAGTCATAGGAATCTCCAAGCAGCTGAGAGGCTTCTATAATATCTGTCTGCATATTAACTAGGGCAGTATTTACATCTACACCTGTATTCTGCGGCTTGTAGTTCTTCTTGAAATTGTCATTTATTGTATCCCAATTTATTTTTCTCTGCTCTTTAGCATCCTCTTCTTGATTTTTATCTACTCCCCACATGACTTCTCTCATAAAGAAATTGCCAAAGTTAGCATCATTCATCCTAGATAAATCAACTTCTACATAACCTTTTTCTGTATTCTCATTCTTTTCAAAGGTTAAATCAGAGCTGGCATATTGACTTGCAAGCTGCTCATGGGTCTTCTCTGTCTTAAGTAAGAAGGTACTTGGTAACTGGTTTCTTACACCTGCCATTATCTTGTTGAATCTCTCAACTTTCTCCTTGCTTATATTATGGAGATAGGTAAGATTATCTTCTTGGTCTTTGTTCAACCTGCCTCTTGACATTTCATTGACTACAGCCGCAGAATCAAGGTAAGAATCAAGCTTTCTATTCAGTTCCTCAGCATTATGCTTTATAGCAGCTCTTACCTCATCATAAGATGCTTTATTACCATTTTCATCTACATAGGCTCCTATAAATGTCCTCTTACCAAGATAGTCTTTCTTCTGCTCCTCAAGGGAAGCTATTTCAGCCTGTTCATCTGCTATCTGCTGCCTAGTTGCTTCTAAGTCACCCTCCTCAAAGGCTTCAGCATTTTGAGATACAGAATTAAGCCAATCAGAAAGTCCCTTTATGTGCTGCTGTTTCTCAGCAATCTGTCTGTCTATGTTTGCATCATGGTTCCGCTTATCTTCCTCAGCACTAATATGATAGGTTGTTGATTTAATAATCTCATCAACCTCAGCATCAGATAAATCTCTGCCCATTTCATTATACATAGCCCTTAAGTCATCAAGCTTCCCAGCCCTTAAGAATGCCTGTATATCATGAACAGTCTGCTTGTCATCCTCATCTTTCCAGAGTTTCTTATCATCAGCCAGTGCAGCATATTCCTTATTCTTCTGTAATGCTGTATGTGCTGTATAATCCTGAAGCCTTGTTGGAAAGTCTGCTCTTGCTACAACTTTGTTCAAGTCATCAATATTCTCCTGATACTGATTGAATCTCTCATTATAGTCTCTTATCTCATTGACAGCACCTCCAGCCCATTCACCATATCTGAGTGGATTAAGTCTTGATTTTGATGTATCCTGATTGAATATCTTAGTAGGCATATAGATACCAGCAGCACCAGTAAAACCACCAATGACAAACTGTTCCCATTGATCAATATCACCCCAAGAATCCTTGAATCCCTGACTGATTACCTCCCCAAGATTATACATGCTCTGAGTGGTATCCTTATAAGCCTTTGGGTCAAGCTTTGCCTTCCAATAGTCATTTACATCCTCCCTATTCACAGAATAGCCTGCAGAGTTCTGAATCCACTGCTGATTCATTTCCTCACTACCCTCAGTAAGAATACCCTTAGTACCTGCTGCTATCTGTCCAGCTCTCTTACCATAGGTCTTATAACCCTGGGCTATATCTTCACTAACTCTTGAAGCACCTGCTATCAAAGGCTTGTTTGTCTTGGCAGTAATCTCTGCCATGTGCCTTGCATTATCAAAACTCTTAGAGAATAGCTTCCCAAACTGAATAAGGTTACCAGCAGTAAGAAGTACCTGATTACCTAATAGAATCTTATTACCCATTTCAGCACCAGTATCTTCAATCTGCTGAATTCCTGCTTGCTTCTGTGAATCAAGAGTCCTTCTCCTAGCATCAATATCCGCTATTTTTTGCCTATATTGAAGGTAAGCAGCATCTACAGGTCTTCCTGTTGTAGGATCTGCAACCAAGTTCAACCCTCTGTTCTGCTGATACTCCTGCTCAGCTAACTGCATCTCCATATCCAATGCATTATACTGAGGAGCAAGAGCATCCTCCAGCCTCTGAGTCTCAAGCTTATTCCTTTCCTCAACACCCTGCCTAGCTTCAATCATTCCTTCACCAGTAGCAGAGAATAGGGCAGAAGCTATATTATTGGCTATCCTAGAGCCTTTGCTGACATTATTGACTACTCCCATAGTCCTTCCAAGCAAACCAAGAGCACCAGCACCAAGAGCACCTGATGCAGCAGCACCCATAGTAAAGCCCATATTCTTGATGACATCATCAGCCCACCAATTCATATCTCCAAGCCTTTGCCACCATTTAGCCTGCTTCTGCTCTTCACTCTGATAATTGGTCATACTGGATTCCAGCCAATCATCTACATCACCAAGTACTTTGGTAATGTCATTATTCCAAAGCTTTGAGGGGTCGCCATTCATAGCTGCAGATGCCAAGCCATAGGGTAAAGCCACTAAGCTAGACAGGAATGTAGTACCTGCAGTACCCAGCATCTTACCTACACCATTAGCCAGTACATCATACCAAGGCTGATTCTCATATCTTATATCATTCAATGATCCAGAGCTGAATTCTTCTTCAGTGATATTTGGATTATCATACTGGCTTCTTCCGAAGTAATCTCCCCCTCCCTGCTGTTGAATAGGAGAAGACTCCAGACCTTCATATATGTTAGATGTTGAGCTTACATAATTTCTAAGAGGCTTCAAATCAGCAAAATAATCATCTTGTGGGATATTATTGTAAGCTTCTGCATTCTGACGCTGAATATCTCTGAATGACTGTGGGCCAGTCTTTGTAATATCATTAGTAGTTGCCATTGTTTGCTATTTTAGTATGGAAATGGATTAAACTGTTCATCTTTAGTATCTGAAGGGATGACAAATTGAGAACCATAACTTGACATTTCAGTAAGAGCATCTCTCCTCAGTTTATTAAATCTGAGTACATCATCCTCAGTTAAATCAAAGCCTGTATACATTATTCTGCCCTTAGTATCCCTCATTATATTACCATTACTTACATGAGGCCTTTTGCCCTTTTCTAGGATCTCTCCATAGTCATCGGCATTTGCAATAGCTATGCTTACATTATCTTCAGCGGTTTTGTTAATGCCTCTTGGAAGCCTAATTCTTATAGGGTCTGAGCCATTTTTCTGTATGATAGCAGTATTTCCATACTTGCTATATCTAATATTGGTTACCTTATAATCTTTTAAATCTTCAGCTGTAAGGGCTTTCTTTGATTCTTTCCAACCTTCATTTTCATCAAACACTACAGGGTGTACAATAACTTTACCATCTCCACCAGTAGCTGCTGCCATAATTTGCTTCATATAAGTGTCTCCATAAGAAGAATTCAGCTGCCTATCATATTCTGTACCACGATAAATATCTCCAGTACCATTTTTAGCATTGCTACTTGAAGTTCTTATAGCTAATGGGTTCAAGATAGTATTACTATTGCCCCCATTACCAGAAACTGTAGCCTTAGCTGCTTGCTGTTGCATAGCATAAGCATGACTTCTTGCTTGAGATTGTGCATTATAGTAGTCTTCCAAAGCTGCCCTAGCCCCATAATTAGCTTGTATATTATGCTTATCCTCACCAATAGCACTCCATGCTCCCATCTGAGCATAGTTTATACTCTTGCTGATTATATCCTGGGCATTCCTACTTCCCTGCAAAGCTTCGGCAGTAACACCATTAGACTGAAGAACCTGATTCATCATATTAGACAGAGTAGGGTAGCTATCAGGATTAGCCAGCCACATATTGATGTCATTCTCATCTAAGCCCGTCTTGGTAATCAAGTCATAGGTATATGGGTCAATATCATTCCTTGTTATCTTACCTTCTCTAACCTGCTTTGCCAGTTGAGATGCCATTTCAGACATCTGCTGGGTAATAAGTGCCCCATTGATTACACCATATCCACCATTAGGGTTAGCCACATAGTCATCAATAGAAGTCTGTGCTGCTGTCCTAGTGAACATCAATGAAGGATTCTTCATCCAAGCATCCTGCTGTTCTTTAGCTTCTGCAGTCCTTTTCTCATAAGCAGTCTTAATAGGTTGAATCTCCTTATTATATCTACTTCTTAATTCAAGCATTCTGCCCTTAGAATCAAGCTGTAAGCCATATTTATTAAGAGCATCAGCTTCATTCCTCAGACTGTCGCTGTAGGCTTTATACTGACTGTAAGCCTTAGAATCCCTGTCTACATCATTAGCTCCCATAGCCTCAAGTATATCAGCCTGGGAACTCAGAGCATCATATTGTGCAGCTACTAAGTCATGTACATCACTCATCCTCTGCACAGGAGCCATTAACTCTTGATAGGTAAATGGCTGAAATGTACTATTTGCTATTATGGAATAGTTTGCCATCTCTTCTCCTCCTTATCTTTTATTCTTTTTTCTTAATTTGCCTCCATTTTTAGCATTGGTTGTTTGGTAATGGTTAACCCAACCATCTCTTACAATACCATAGCCATTATTAGCGGGAGCAGTAGAATTAATCTGATTGAATGCAAAATTCTCTCTACCAATATTACCGAGTGAATTAAGCAAGTTAGTAATATTAGCACTTCTTGCAGCACCCACTCTTTGGTCAATAGCATCCTTAATAGAAGCAGCCTGAGCCAAACCTGAAAGTCTGGCATTTAATCCTGCCTGCCTATATCTTGCATTGGCTATAGCTGCTTCAAGACCCATCTGAGCATTGAATTGGTCTGTGCCTCTGTTGAAATCTTCAACCTGCTTCTCAAGTGCATCATTATATTCAAGAGCCTGTCTATACAGGTTACCAGAAGCTAGCTGACTATTATAACCATTAGCAATCATGGCATTAGTAGCAGCACCCCTAGTACCTGCTGTATTCTGTATAGCCCTATCTGTAGCCCTAGCCTGAGAAGCAAGCTGATTTAATCCATAGGTAATATCCATTGGTCTATACTGAATGTAGTTACCAAGTGGGTTATTGTAGGCCACATTGCCACTCTGAGCCATTGCATTTGCAGCAGCTTCAATCCTTTCAGCACTTGAATAATCAGGCCTATTAGTCAATCCAAGCAAATCAGTGAGTGTCATTATACCAGCACCTACTGCTGGAGCATACCTCATCCAAGTAGCATAGTGTGGCAAAGTATCATTTTCTCCTTGCCCTGTCCCTGTGGTAGTAGTATTATTAGTTTTTATCTTGATACCTTCTGTAGGAATGTTGAGACTTAATTCTGTTCCTGGTATTGTACTAGATGGGTTAACAACCATATCTGCTAGAACATGATTTGTTATAAATTCATCTGGATTAGATAATACTGGAACTCTGCGTCTTTCACCATCAACCCATACTTCTCTACTTCTAATACCTCTCGTATCTGTCTGAGTAGTATCCTGTGTTGAAGATGAACTTGTTGCTTTACCCCTTGTAAAAGCATTTCCAGAAACTCCTCTGCCTCCACCACTTGTTTCTTGGGTACTTACTGCTTTGTTTTGTGGTACCCTACCAGTATTTCCTAAGCTTAAATCTCTGGCAGCAGCCTCTTGAGCAGCTTCTCTAGTAAATCCTTGATTCTCATAATACTGGGTTGCTGCTTCATAATCAGCATCAGTAACAGGCTGAGTCTGAGGAACAGATTGAGTAGTTATCACTCTTTCTTGTGGTTGTGGACTTGGAGTATTTTGTCTATTATAGTAATTTAATGTTGTCTCAGAATTTCTTAAGGTATCCCATAAATCTCTTCTATGCTGATTGGCATTACCTCTAAATCTAGTCTTATTATAGGAAACAGCAAAAGCTGTTTCTGGGTCAATATTATGACTTATGAGGTTGTTATAGCTACTAGTGATATCTTCGTCAGACACAAACAATCCACTAGGCCTAAGGCTGTTATATAAGGTTGCGTAATCAATATTTGAATCTTCCTTTAATTCGTCAAGCAGCCTACCTAGCTGTTTAATTCCAGTATCTGATAAATTAGGTATATTTGCTCCACTACCACTACTTCTAAGCCATTTTTCTCCACCTTCAGCAAGAATATGACCACCATTAGCAAATTGATTCTGCTCCTCTACCTGCTTTTTCAATCTTTCAGTCTCCTGAATCATAGCAAGCTTACTCATAGCAGCATCTAATCCATCTAAGCTTATAGGGTCATTAGGTCTTTCTTCACTTTCCTTAGCCAGCTTCTTACTGGCTTTGGCAAATGATATACCATCCTTATTAGCTCCCTTTATGCCTAACTGATTATACATAAACTCAGGTACTTTCATCCTGTCTGAGAATACATAGTCATTATAGATGGTCTCTCCTTCCTCTACAAGGTTAGGAGTTCCTTCAGGATCTACGCCTACTTGGACACCACCATAAGGATTATCCTCGTGTGATTTACCTTCATCTATATAGAGAAGCCCATTGCTGAAATCAGTACCATTAGTACCAAGTTCTCCACCAAAGGCATTCATAGCCCCTGTAATACCCATATTATTCTTGTTATACATGGCTGCTGTCCTATTATTGATAGCATCAATGTAGTCATTATTCTGCATCAGATTAAGGGAACCTACACTATTACCATCCCAAGGATTACTTACATTGAGTACTCCTCCTAACCCATGCCATTTAGCTGCATTCTTTGCAAACTGTGCCTTTTTCCTCATACTTTCACTATAATTATCTGGGTTAGCAATAACTCTTGAAGCAAATTCCTGTACTCCTAAACCTCTCTTCTTAGCTGCTGCTGTGAAGGTTCCCTTCTTACTGGGTGATATATGGATACCACCATCAGCAAATGTATTGGGGTAATCTAAAAGTCCACCAAATGCAGCAAAGCTAGTGAGAGCTGTGTTATCTATATTCCTGTCTACATTAGCTGCACCTGCCTGCAAGGCATTATTCTGGAATGCCAGGGCAGCAGCTTCAGTATCAAGATACTTCTGCCCTTTCTTTCTGGCTTTACCCTTTGAGAACCAGCCTCCTTTAACCAAATCCTTAGTACCAAATCCAGTGCCCCCAGTCATAGTTTGAGCAGCACTTAGTAAGCTATTAGTATCTGATGCCCCTGCTAAAGCTGTACCAGCATTTTGGGCTAAGGCTGTATTCTGATTGATTGTATTTATATTAGCATCATTGTTTTTAGTACCAAAAGCCCTGTTAGTAAGACCCCCTATAATACCAGAACCTAGTGTAATAGCAGCTCCTAAGGGTCCTCCAACAGCACTTCCTACTGCATTTCCAACACCAGAAATCCCCTCACCAACACCACCAGTAGAATATCCACCACTGATTAAGTTTGTAGTAAATGGAGAAACTGCAGTAGCTGCAGCAGAAAAAGTACCACCTATATTGCCTCTGCTGAATGGGTTATTTACCTTAGATATATTCAGCCAACTGTTATTACCTTCAGCAGCTGTAGTACCATACATGTAATCGTTTAATGTATGGTTTTCTTTTCCATAAGCATTTCCATAGGCATTCTGTGCTAATCTTTCCCATATAGAGGTATTACCTCCTAATGCAAAAGCATTGCCAAATTGAAGCTTATTCCACTTATTAACAGCGTATAATTTATTTTTAGTTGTCATAACTAATGATATTTATTCGTAATAATACAAAAGTACAACCATTTTCTCTTCCCATAAAAATGGTTAAGAAAACAGTTGTACTTCTATTATATATATTATATATATTATATAATGGAGATTAGAGGAAGTAGTCTATGATAACATCATGGAGCTGTATCTTCTTATCTGTGCCATCACTTCTCTTCATTAGTTTGAAATAAGCCCAAGGATTTCTGATTCTGTCTATAGGCCTAGTCTTAAACCTAGTAATCTCTAATCCCTCATCTGCTGTAAGAGGAGCATTATCTCTAGGAACATCACATCTCCACATCCTGAATTTACGCTTTAAGGATGCTGAATTACTGAGCTCATGATGAAGCACGGCAGAGTGACCATTCCTATTCTCAAGGTGAGCTATTCCATGCTGATACTCATTCCACACATCAAGTAAATCAAAGGGCAGAGTAGGGGTGAACTTGCCTGTATTCTCGCTATACTCACCATCACCCTCTACTGTTGCCCTGAATTCTATGTTGGTATAAATCTTGTCATCAAGTGGATCCTGAGCATCAATATATGTCACATGCATAGGATGTGCTTTACCAAAGAACCTGCAGTAGTTACTGCCTTCATACTGCCTATACAAGCCAAGCAAATCAGAATCCTCAAATGCAAACAGGCTATCATCCACATTGAAGATATCAAGTGCCTTACCCCAGCTGTAGAATGAGGAGAACTGATTGAGTGACTCAGAGTAAACCAAGCAGTCATTTTCACCATGACCACCAACAAAGAATACTTCCTTGTCATTACCATCATAGAAGCCTCTGTAGACTCCTGGATTCTCCCTGAGAGGATTCCATATACCAAGTTCTATATTGTTCTCTGCCCAGCTGTTAAAGCCAAACATATTGGTTAAATCCTCTATGCCATTAGACAGCCTGTTGATAGTTTTATTATTGGCATCAATGAAATAAAGCCCATAAGGAGAAGTAGTTATAGACCACTTATTCTGGCATCCTACAGTCTCAGTGATGTACCTCTTTCCCTGAACTTTGTCAGAGTTTGCAAGCTCAATAGGCACACCATCAGTAGTTGAAATCTGTGTTCTCTCATTGTAGAGAATCTGAGAGATACCTCTATCTTGAAAGCAGAACAGGGAGTTATTAAATCTCTTGAGTGACTGCACAGCCCCTTTATCACCATCTAAGTCCTGAACATTTGCCAGAGTGATATTAGTCCAAGTGTCTGTCTTTTCTCCTGGAGTCTTAGTCTTAGTCCAAGTGACATAGTTTGGGTAGTAGTCATTGTTGAACAGATTGTGGTCTAGAATCTTATAATTGAAAAAGTTATTCCTCTGAGTATAACCAGTGTTAATCAGATTAAAGTTAAGAGGATTCATTGTAAGATTAGACAGCTGCCCTCTATTCCTATCATACCTACCATCAATATTCACCCTAGTCTCTACCATGAAAGAGCATATATCCACTATTGAATTGGTATCCTCATTAGAGAATGGGTAAGTCTTCAGGCAGTCATACCTCTGATAATAGGTATCACCTTCTGTCCATTTTAAAGTGAGATTCTCTCCAGCCATCAATTCAACTGCCTCACCTGCTGGAAGCCATGTATTACTTTCAAGAGCATCATCTGTCTGACCTCCAAATCTTATTGAAGTTGCACCCTGTGTGCCATCAGGAACCAAATTACCATTAGAATCTACTGAATGTAAATTGTTATATATCTCACCTAACCATAGATATCCATACCCCTGAGAAGCTGCAGAAAATACGTCTTGTGAAACCTGCAAAGTATTATTCCAGAATGATTGAGTACTTGAAGTATCTGGAATTGCAGTCTCATTTGCATCATCAAATCTTGGCAATATCTTTACAGTTCCATTAGAACCCTTCATACAGATTACAGCATGAGGACTTGATTTATATCTCATTGAAATAGGATCATAGCCATATTGGTAATCAGAGAAATTATCTAAATCATTTGCAACTAAAGATAATCCCGATACTGCCATTACAGTATGATAGTAATCCTCATTTGAAGTAGCCATAAATCTATATGATGAGAATATAGGATATCCAGACACCTTAGGGTCATTGACAGGATACTTTCTTCCAGAGGTCAATACTTTATCTATATTACCATAATAGTTTATATCCTTGTCTTCATAAGTCTTTTGTCCAGCCAACCTAATATTTGTAACTTCATTAGAATGGAATAATCCTATAGATACATCTCCAGCATCCCAAAAACTATTACCTGTTACATTATAAATTGAATTAGCTGAGAATCTTAAATTAGACATGACTTTTCTTTTGAGCATTGCTGACCTATATCCAGCACTTTGTCCTTTAATTAAGTCGTCATCTTTTAATGTAACAGAAGGTTGATTATTCATGGAACCATTTCTGTGCCAAGGATAAACAGCATATCCTTGAGTCATTAATGAGATATTATCAGTAGTTCTTCCATATATCTCATCAAACCAAGCAGGAATTGTATTGAGACTATAGCTTCCTGGAGAATAATTCATACCTACATACTCATGCCAGAATCCCTTAGTTATTGTAGGAGTGCCATAATAATTAAGCTGAGGAGTGGATGTAAGTATATCCATATCTCCTATTGTAGCTGTGATTGGAACACATCCTACAATTCTAAGTTTGAATGAGGAGTCATCAATACTTTGCATTGAAGTATCAAAGTCTATCTCTGGAGAATTAAGGGTAACTATGGACTGATCTACAAAATACAAATCCGAATATTTACTTACATAGCTATTCTTTGAAGTTCCTGCATCTATTGTAATATCTGTATCTCCATCAACATAGTTACATTGAATTTCAGCATTTCTCTTATCAGCAAAAGGCAGATGTTTATAATGCACAAATTGAGTAATAGTTCCAGGAATAACTGCCTCTTCAGTTCCTGTAGACCAAGAACCAGAAAAGCTTTTAACTTCTACAGTCCTTTGGTCTGTTGGATCTGTGATATCTGGACCATAAGATGTATGCAGATAAAGTAAAGCATTTCCTTCAGGAATCTTATACTCACTCTTATAATAAGAGTAATTAGAATCCCAATACAAATATCCTCTATTATCAATGGCACTCAATCCATCTGGAAGTTTCTGTTCCCACATATTTATATATGCGTATGTAGGTGCAGGATATCCATTCTGTGGTGGTAAGTTTATCCAACCAAAAGGACTAGAAACATCTGAAGGATCCGTAACCAAAAGATAATCCATATAATTTTCCTGGCTATATGAATTCCAAATGTCATTAACAATGTCAAGTACTGCTACACTTTTCTCTATTGTACCATCTGCAGAAGTGACTTTTATCAATCCATAATATTGGAAAGTGTTCATTATCTCAACTGTCTCATGGTTTGGGTAAGGGGTTTTAACCATATATACAGTGTCTCCTCTTTCTGGCAATACTCCACCTGGATATAATACTTCATATAAGGATATGAATACTTTTGTACTTGCAGGTACATTGCCAATAGTGTCAGAGTTAAATTCCATATAGTTAGGTCTGAAGAACCATGATGCCTGAGCAAATGGAGAATTGGTGTATCTGTCACCTACATTGAATACTGTAGGATTAAGAACTCCCTGACAGATGACAGTTCTATCAACTATTGTAGGAAATACTACTACAGGTCTTGCTTTCACATAGCCTGTATTTATAGCATTGTTTACCCAAGTGCTATTAATAGTTGTTTTTGCTATTGCAAGATATACTTCTTGAGATGAAAGATTTGTAGATTGTGGATATACATTGTTTGTTTCGTCTTTTATGAATATAGGTTCTGACCATTCTCCAGTAGGCTTCTGAAGCTGTACACCAAACCTATATGTTTCTCCATATTTATAAGTAGTAATTTGTTGAGAGTTATTTACAAGCTGGTGCTTGTAACTATAAAAACTCTTTTTAGGATTTTTATTGTTTATAGTCAGAGTTTTTTCTGCAGCAAAAGTAATAGCATTATTTCTTATACCATTTTTCAGGCTATCAGGAATAACAGAGCCTTTTTCCCTGTAATTACCGAAGAAAAGAGTATTATCCTTCTGCTCCATAGTATAAGGGATTATCTCCCTACCTCCTATATAGAGAAGTAGGGTAGGGTCTACATCATCGCCAAGTGTACCATCATCTACAAAGTAGATAGTATCATTGCCTATCGCCAGATCTACCACTCTCTTACATTTAGGAGTAGCATCTACAGAGCCTCTATGAATACTATATACTCTTACATAGTCAAAGTTAGTATCAAGATTATCTAATGTGATTGTGAAAGAAGCACTTACACTTGTATCTTCAGGACTGGCCCCTCTGTTGTTATAAGAGATGTAATAGAGAGGAGACTGATAGAAGATATTGCTTTCCTGGCCATAGAGATTATAATAGGTGAATACATACTGGATAGTACCAGCAGTAATGAAACCCATAGTAGTTTCATTCCTTCTTATAGAGACAGATTCATCAAGCTGAAGAGTCCTCACAAAATCAAGCTCAGTAGAGTCAGTAATTACAGAATCTGATGCTATGTTTATTACCCTTGGCTGATTAAGGCCATCAATCCAGTAGGCTTTCTGCACTTCTTCCTTCTCATAGATGCCTATTCCCTCAATAGGATAATATGGACTAAAATTGAAGCTACCTTGTGCAAGCAACTTGGTAGAGTCATCAGAAGTATCAATTCTGTAAATGTAGTCTATAAAGTCATTTTCTCCCACCTTTCTTTGAGCATACACCACTATATAGCTGTTGAGTACTACATGACCAAGATACTTCCATTCAGCACTGTTAGTTATATCAGTATTTAATTTATCAAGAAAAGTAAGGTTTACCTTACTGTTACTCTTGATATTGGTGATGCTCAAAAGAGTATTGCTGTCACCAGGAGCCAGCTTTATATTGAGTGCATCATAGTAGTAGTCAGAGCTGAACTTTGATGCAGATAGATCCTTAGTCATTCCCTTTGGAATGTGTATACTTCTCTTTCTCATAGTTAATTACCATTATGTACCCAGTTGAATTCCTTATTGCCAAGCCTCTCAAACCTACGAGTAAACTCATTGTTCCTCACTATAAGCTGGTTAAGCATATTGGTTATTGACTCCATTTCTGCTACACTAGGAATCTTGAATTCTGCCTCAAGCTGTCCTGCAGCCCAAGAATACTCTTGCTCTGTATGCAGGAGAGTCTGATAGTTAATCTTACCCATGTCAAAGAGGATTGTGAAAGCCTGACACTTTATATACAACTCCAGAGCCTTTATGAACTTTGGGTTGGCTATAAGCAGAGGTAGTCCATTCTCATCTACCATTATGGCTTTATAGTGCATGTGTATCTTCCCATGCTTGAAGGAAGTCCATATACATCTTCCCTGAGTCTTGAATGCTAGCTCATGCCTCCAATCCCTATATTTCCAGTCCCCAGGATTAAAGGAATCTGTCATTGCTCTCAAAGGCAGATTAGTACAGCATTCCTTCACCATGTCTATCTCTATGAGGTCACAAGGCAGTGGGGCCACATAGTCATTTATCTCCAAGTCAACTTCTTTGTCCTTGTAGAATTTAGGTAATCCGAATATACCAATGAAATCCAAGGTATACTGGATAGCAGCCTCTAAGTCCACATCCTGCAGAAGAGGATGCCTGAGTACCCTTGAAAGTACTTCCTTTATATTTATGTACTCTAATTCCTGAACCATATCCTAATATTTTAATGTATTAATTCTTCCTTTTTCCAATCCTCTTCCCACAGCTCTTACAAGGCTCCTATTAGCCCTGAACATATAATAGCTCTTACCCTTATATCTGGCTTTAAGCTTTGAATACTCTATGGAGCAGATATTCTTGCTGATTCTTTTTACTACCTTCCCCTGCTTTGCCATAGAGGGGTCTTCATACCAGCACCTGAGAGTCTTCTTCCAATCTACCCTATAGTTATTCATCAGTTTACCATTCACCATTTCAAGCTTCACAGGAGTGCTTATAAGCCTTATAGAACCCATCTGATAAGGAAACTCTATCTCATGCCCATCAAGCAGATAATCCACTATAAGCAGATTTACTGTGTCTATTACATTGCTATAAAGCTCAGAAGGGCATTTAAAGCCATTCAGGGCTGCCCATTTATTCTTCCTGACATATTTCCAAGCATCCCTAGCTCCAAGGCAGTGTGAGAGCTTATGTGGCTTACTGCCTCTCTTCTGCAGCTTGTTTAGGTACTCCTGATATGCTTCCATTATCTAGTGGTCTTATCTGCTGCCTTTGGAGAAGAATCATCCTGTGCATTGTTATCCTTGTCTTCAGGAACTTGCTCTATCTGCCTGAGGTTATTCACTACAAGCTCAATAAGAGGTGAGACAAGATGACTCCTCAGAGGGAATTCCATTTCCATCACATCACATACAGAGTAGCAGCCATCATCATCACATGCAAGTTCATTGGCTTCTTCAAAGTCATCAAATACAGCACTGAACCTAATGCCTTCAAGATTTGTAAATTGAGGATTACTTGAAGTCATATACAGGTATCTGTCTGGTCCTATGGACACATAGATGATATTCTGCATATATTTGTTGGCTCCTACATATCTCATTCTCTCCTTAGTGACAAAAGAGATGTAGATATTCTGGTAATAGTTAATTGGATAGATCCTTGGCTGTATTCCATCTACTGTTTGTGGAATCTGCTGCTTGGATTTCATCAGTAGTTCCTGAGTACAAGGCTCTCCATCAATGGCATTGGCTTCTTCTAAGTCTAAGCATATCTGTTGATACTCAGACTCAGAGATATTCTCTGTAAATGCCTTCTTCTTGTCTTGCTCCCTTCTTATAAGGAAGTTTCTGTATTTCTTCAAGAGATAGATGACATGCCTTTCAGTTATATCACTGTCATCTGAGAAGCTCTTGATAGAATCAAGACACATGTATACTATATCCTTTACTAACATGACTTTATAATTTAATAGCTCAAAGATAAGATAAAAACATCATATCCTTGAGCTATATTAAGAAAACCCTTACACTATGTAAGGCGTCAATTCAAGAAATTATTCATGATAGTTTCCCTCACATACATATCTACAAAGATATTCATAGACTTGAAGATAGTCATAAATACTACTGTAGTCAAGCTACCTAAGATACCAGCAATCATATCTCTAGTGCTGAATGTTGACTTCTTGATGTGAAAATCAATAACAATCTCCTTAGTAGCAGCAACAATCACAGTACAAAAAAACGCAATAGCAGATACAAGGTTAAAGTCTACCTCATAGTCAAAGTAATTCAGTACAAGGATGTACAGAATAGCAGTAATAATAGCACAGCAGATATAATGCAGTGTGTCATCTAACTCAATGTGAGTGCTAATCCACTCATCAATCTTTTCTAAAAATCTCTTCATAATTTCTCTATTTTAATTCGTGAATAATTGGTTCTACTTTATTATCAATATTATAACCTTTAGACTGAATGTTCTCATACATTATAGTGTGAATCTCTTCATCACTCATTCCTGAATCATAACTATCAAGTTTATAAGTTTCATACAAATTATTGAAGTATTCAGCATCTGCTATACTCACTTCAATAAAATCAATTTTAGTACTCATTCCACATACAAATGCAGAATAATGATTAAAACTTGCTAAATCAAGCAAAGTCTTACCTTCTGTTGCTTTATATTCTTTATATTCCATATTAATTACCACTATCAGCTATTGAATAATTTAATGCAAGTATCATAGCTTTGTATGTAGCATATTGAGCATCATACATAATAGCATTGTACATAGGTGTACTTAAACTAATAACGCATACATTTCCTTCAATATCGTTTTCTTGAATATTTGGAAGAATCTTAGTAAGGAACTCATTGAAAGGCTGTTGCCAATTAGAAAAATTACTATAATCAACTAGTGAAACATTTGTGTTATAAATGTATATAAAATTAGACTGAATGTTTATTTCGGTTCCGCTATAAGTAACATTTCCTTCATACCCATTTCCATTAAGATTGGTAGCTATCAAAGGATGTATTACTGCTCTATCACTTAAAGTACCCCTAAATGTATTGCATATAGATGCTTTAAGATAGTTATCATCCTGTAGTATTTCATTGTCAAAAGCATATAAGTTAATAGGTCCAGTAGATGTTCCAACTTCTGCTGGGTCATAGCCAAAACTAGCACAATTCATAGAAAACTTTAATCCATAATTTCTACAATCTACATATTTATATCTAAATGCAGTATGAGAAAAATCTTCAATATAAATTGAATCGTACCAAAGATAACTTATATAAGATAATTCAATCGTAGTTTCTTTAGGTATGAATATTTTTACTGTTCTATCCCTACTTCGATATTCAGTACCAAAAAATATAGTCTTTAAAGAAGGAATAGTAAAATAAAAAGGTTTATTAGTAGTAAAGCTACTTCCAATCTTGAAAGATACAAGGTTGTTAGCATTTGTAAGTTTTACTATTTCCAATGCTTTTTTATTTCCTCCTATATCTCTAAAACTGTTACTATATTCACTAATTAGGAATTTAGCTCTGTCAAAGAGGTTAAGGTATCTTATGTTAGTACAATCTATAGTATAAGGACTGGGTTTAGTAATGTACAGATAAGCACCATACATAAAATATCCCTGTCCAAGACCATGAACATTATTACCTATTATTATATCTGTTGTACCAGCATCAAATTTAGTGAGCTTATTGACTAATGATTGATTGTATTGAGGCCAACTGTTATCATCCTTTACGATAACATAAGGGTTCCACATTGTAATGGAATTAACAGTACCTTCATAAATAATAGGATTATAGCATTGAATTTCATAAGGGTATGCTCCATATCTATGTCCTAAGCTATCTGCCATGTCAAACATTAAATCCTCTCTTACATTACCATCTTCAGTACAATCATAAGTAATAGTACAAGGCTCTATCTCTTGAGTAATAGGGTCTGTTATCTTAGTAAGAGTTCCATCAAAAGACTCAGGAGTAACACCAAGAGATGCGGCACAAGAAATCTGCATAATACCAGTAGTAGCATATATATCATTTGCCAGCTTATTATCTATCAGATATTTCTTAGAAGCTGCAAGCAACACTATTGCCCATCTACTGTCTGTGTATGTAAGTTCATTGATTTTAAGCCAATCTCTTACATCAAATTCCTTATCTGGATTTGTATAATAGAACTGATTCTGTATATATAAGCTAACGGGAAGATTAAGTTCTTTATTATTATCATCTACTACAATAGTATGACTATTTACCCACCGATAGTTAGTATGTCCTTCAAACCATCCATTAGTACAATTACTTAAATCTCCTTTAATATATACAGTGCTTTTCCAATCTAAATCATCTCCACTATTTATAAGATTATTTATAAGTACCTTACTATTACTACTTAGATTAGCACCAGTAATATCTATACTGATACTTTTCCTTCTTGGAATAAGATAGTTTATCTCAGTAAGATTACTCCAATCTGATTTCTGAACTTCGATAAAACTTGATTCAATCAAGTCAAATGTATGGTTAAATTCTCTTATCCTATAGCCATCAGGAAGCTTTGGAATAACTGTGAAAGGAAGTGTAGTAGCATTAAAATGCCCATAGCCTCCTTTTACTTTAGTAAGTCTTCTTTGAATGGCGTCATCCATCTGCTTTTGTTCCTCAGGAGTAAGTTCTCCATGCTCACCATCAATATTCTTACCAGCAGCAATTACATGTTCAAGCCTATCCCAAGGATTATCAAATGTACCTTTAGCATCAAGGACATCCCAAGTAAATCCAAGAACACCCCAAACACTCTCAACATTAAGCCAATAGAATACTCTGGTTACAGAAGTAACATATCCTACTATGTCTTCAACATTCTGGTCACATTGTCCTACTTTCTCAGCAAACTCATCAAAAGTATTACATACTACCAAGTTTCTTGTATCAATATGTCTTTTTCTATCCATAGTTATAAAGTATTAATTTCTAGGAGAACCTGGCACATAACTACTATCATCCCACCTTTTAACTGATACATTTATATTTGCAAATTTAGTTACAAAGTATCCTGTTTGTATATTGTCATCATTTACAGCTCTCCATGTACTTTCCATTATCCAAAGAGTAGTATGGTCGCCTAACTTATCTAAAGTAGTCTTAAGAACAGCTATATTTGCAGGAGTATTCAAGGCAAAACACCCTCTAATATCCAGACTACATCTGAATCCATTAGTAGTATTTGTACCTATTCTAAGATTCTTCAAAGCAACACAGTCCTGAAAATCAAAAATCGTAATATTAGTTGAGGTACCTGTTCCTATAACACTTAAATCTTCAAGATTAACATCCTCAAGATACTCTAATTCTCTAAAAGACAAATTAAAATATACAAGTCCCGTTCTTTTATATAAAAGATGTATATGTGGAGATTTAGTCAAATTAGTACAATTTGCAAAGCTTAAAGTAAACCGTGTATCACTTGGAACCAGAACCTCTACTTCATCGTTAACATCAGAATAATAAAGATTTACGTTACTTAAATCAGTAACTTCAGAGCAATTATCAAAAGGATTGATTGTATTAGCTCCACCTCTTCTGCTATTAGACCCAATATCATACTTTGTACTTTCAGTTCTGAATCTTACTGTATCTATATAAATATTCTGAGTATCCATACCTGTAAACTTACTGGCACACATATCAAAATATCTATAGGTATTTCCACTTTGTACTACATAAGGAAATGTTCTGTCAGCAGCAAGAGCATTATCACCAAACTTAATACCACAAAACTCTACTCTGTCAAGACCTTGAATATTACTAAAAGTATAACTGTCGTTTATAGTACAGTCATTAAATTGACCATATCCCTGAGTTCTAGGAGAAACTATAGAACCATTCAAGAAGTTATAACTTACAGGAGCATTGAATATACAACTTTGATAAATATAACTATCATCACAAGCATTATTAGGTACTTGTATAATAGGAGGAGTTTCTGTAAATGTATTATTCTTAAGACCTCCTATTATGCTTGTAATGTAATTTTCTTTACTATTAAAGTTCAACGACATTCTTTCAAAAGAACCTACTCTATGATAATTATGAATATCATCACCGTAATAAGTACCATAAGGTTTAGTACCAATAAGATAACTGAAAGCATAATCAAGATTTACCTTGTTGTTGAAATTTAAATTTACAGAAATGCCAGAATTACTTGTTACACTATAATCATTGCCATTTTCTTTTGTACCAGCCCATTCAACAAAATGACTCAGATTAATAACATCATCAGCATCCACTGTAGATGAAGTCAAATCAAGACTTATTTCCATATTATGATTTGTGCCTTCTATCCATCCTATAAATGATGCCCCACCAAGCATGTAACTAAAATCATCAACCTTCTTAAGAGTATCTCCAATAAATACATCATTAAGATTAAGTGGACTATGATAGAAACAAGCTTCCATAAAAGGTCTTGTTAGCTTCTCAAGACTGTTAAATTTGAATTTCAAGCCTTCTGTATAGAAACCATAGGCATAGAGTCTGTCAATGTTTTTAATGTTAGGAATTACTATAGGCTCTGCATTGAAAGGCTCATCCTTTACAAAGACATCGTTATTATAAAAAAGACCATCAGCTTCTAAAAGCTTTGGAAGAGTGTAGTAATTATTAGCTTCATCAGCATAACCAAAATAATGGTCAAGAAGATTATCATCATCACCCTTTGCATCAAGAAGAGTCATTGGAATAGCATTAGCCAAATGCCTGTTAGGATAGCTGGTATCATCATTTGTCCCTCTCTTAAAAGCCCTGTTAGCTGCTACAAGGTTCTGGGTATTGAATCCCTCAACATGACTAACATTATATTGACTGAAAAGAAAATCATTGATATGCTGAAGTCTATGACCATCTATGATATGTGGAACTGTCTGTATATTCTTAATCTTGTAAAGATTACCTCCCTTAAGAGTTTCAGTTATAGGCTCTTCAGTTTCAGGATCAGTACCAATTACTCTCTCATAGTCATGCCATTCCCAGCCTGAATAACCCCATACAATCTCAAGGAAAAATATCTTACGAATATCATCATTATGATTATATGTAGCAAGTCTGAATGAAGTAGATTGGTCATACCTGTCTATAATACCTGTAGCATCAGCTTTATATACCATATCTCTTGGGACTTGCTCATACTCTCCAGTTTCCTCATTGAATACCCAATGAAGTTCTTCTTCAGTTACAGTTTCATCAATATCCTCAAACTTATACATAGGAGGGTTATCAATATGAGTCTTATGGTGATACATATTGCTAAGCCTTCTAGAGAACCTATATTCATCAGGTCTTTCTTCAGGATAGTCTACAGCACTCCAATTTACCTCTTCAAACACAGGTGCTTCAGTATAGATAGTTTCATAATCTCTGTTGTAATCTGCATTACCTGTTGGAAGAGGGTATAGAGTGATATACTTATGAGTGAGAGTAAGCCAACTGGGAAGATAGTTTCTATACTTATCAACAAGTTGCTGGATTCTTTCAGGATCCATTTCCCTGGCAATAAGTTTTTGTCTCAACTTCTCAACAAGTTCATCAATAGTGGCTTGGTCAGGCGTTATTGCCTGACCTCCACCAACAATTATTTCACTATTATCTGCCATAATGCATTAAGTATTATTAGAGAATACCTGATTCTGAAGTTCTGTAATAGCCATCTCATGTCTTGCAAGAGCATTGGCTATAACTCTCTCCTCATCCCAAAGTGTTTGCTGAATATCCTTGAAGTATTCATCAATCAAGTCAAGCAGCAAGTCCATAATAAGGTCACCTAAGATAGTTTCAAGCCACTCCTTAAACTCATCACTGCTAAAATACTCCTTCAGATAGTCTTCAATCAAATCACCAATAATACCCTTAATCAAATCTTCAAGCCAATCAGGGTCCATTATCTTGCTGAGCAGACACATCAACAGCTTCTTAAGGAACTCCTTGAACTGAGGATACTTGTCAAGGTTGTTGAAGATGTTCTCTACTGCTTCCCTTACACCAGCCTTCAGAATCTCAAAGTCCAGTTCTTCCCAATAGTCACTGTCAATCCATCTCTCATAAACAAGGGCATCCTTGTCAGTACCAATAAATCTCTCAGTAACCTTCCTCTTGCCTTTGATGTTATAACTGAGCCACAGGTTGTTCCTCCTTATTTGAGGAGGAACCTGTGCTCTTGTCAGCTCTTGAGTGTTAGCCCAAGATGCATTGAAGTGGTTATAGTGATGGAATATATAGGATATTGATGTCTCTGTGAGGCTGTTAAGTATAGACTTAAGCTCTATCTCAGGAACAAACTTGATATATTCCCCATCTACCAATTCATATAGTTGTTTTACTTTCAAATTACTCATAGCAGTTATTTTTATTCTTGTTCATCCCAACCGAAAGTATAGTAGACATTGCCTACACTTCTAGAGAGTACCTCACCACTGGTATCTGTCACAGCATCATACAAATCTCCTGTAAATGTCAGTCCATGTACCCACGCATTACTCTGAGTAGAGAAATAGTGAGGAAGTCTTGCATTCAATGATATCTGAACATGTGCATTACCACCTACAGCATTTCCATTTTCATCAAGCCATCCATCAAAAGTTATTGTCTCATTAATCATCTGGTCTGTAGGCTTGCTTCCATCATTAAATGACACATCTATACCCTGAGGGAAGTATCTTACATACAGTGTAATAGGACCTCCTGTATTATTATAAAAGTCATAATGGCCGTCAGTCTTTGTAAGCTTTACAGGAGTACCGTCTAATGTAGACACATGCCAAGTATTCTTTCCAATAGCTTTATCCGTACCTATATCCTCAGGAGCTACATAGTCTCCACCGTATACATGGATTGGAAGGTTAGAGAATACTGGATTACCCCAATTCCAGCCAGTTCCTGCATCTACTACCATGTTTGCTGGCTTTGTTGCTACAAATCTTCCATCATTCATCTGATTCCAGTAGCCATAGGCATTAAATTCATTCCAGTCATTTGTATTATTCCAGACCTCAACATATAGCTTATCACCAAAGTCAGTTTCCACAGTACCAGTATAATCCAAAACAAGTTCAACTACATCATTCTCTACAACATCCTTAGTGGTTGCCTCTTCTACAGTCCTGCTACTATTTGTCCTAAGCATCCACCTATAGTTCTCAGGAGCTGCTGAATTGACTGTCATAGTACCAGTATCATAAGTCATATTGAAAGTACTAGTACCAAGTACATTCTTGGTAAGAGTCTCTCCATAACTGCCCTCTCTTGGCTTGACAGACACAGAAGCTATTGTATTGGTATTATTGATTACCTTATAGCTATGAGTATCATCCGTACTTCCACCATCTCCAGGAGTGTCATCATCAGGATTAGTTCTAGGTCTTAAGGTAATGTAAGCCTTACCATACCTGAGAGTAGCCTCAGTAGTGACAATATTGTTGATTACCCAATCATATACTACAGGTGACTGCCCTTCCTTGTTTACAGTAATAGGACCACTTGTAATCTTGATAGGATGTATATCCTCATATCTGTCAAACTCATAGTACCAATTAGCCTTGATTCTCTTATCCTCAATGCCATTGACATTCACATATACATCATAGTCAGTCAAGTTCTTGATAGTATATGCATACTTGGTCTCAGGCTCTGCATAAATAAGCCTTATGAAGATATATCCCTTGATATCCTCTTCCTCTGTAGGAGTAAGTCCATGAGCATCACACCAAGCTTCATTGCCTTCATAATAGATTCTGTCCAATACTATGGCAGCAACATCACCAGAAGTAACAGTAACCTCAAATCCAACACCTGCAAGCCTTGAGTTGAAGCATCCAATTACCTGTTCAGTAGCTTCATTGACTTCAGTATTGGTTTCCCAGTCAAGAATCTGGCTTTCACTCATGCTATTGTAGTACTCATTTGGATTAACTGTAATATACTTATAGCTATGGGTAGTATAGCAAGAAGCAGGATTCTGGTCTTTCCTGTAATATCTCAGTTTAATCTCTGCATCTTCAGTATGAGTGTTATCAATGATGAACTTCATGTTATATACATCCATATCAGGCTCATCCTTAGAGAGCTTACTAAATGCTATGAAGTGATACTGACCATCACAAGGTAAGAAGATACCTTCCTTAGTTACTTCTACTTCCTGACCATCAATAGTCTCAGTCCTAGTATAAGTCTTATACCAAGGATTCTCCTCAGAATTGTATATATATTCATCACCTCTATCTACTGACATCTTGATTGATGAAAGGTCTTCACCAGTATCTCCATCCCTAAGCTCTATAAAGCAGCTTCCAAGATTGAGTTCCTCATCAGCATCAATGCTTATACCCTTATTCTTCCTTTCATACCAAGTACCTGATATGAAGTCAAAATCAAGGTCTACAAGCTGTGCAGCTTCCCATGTAATCTCATGTCCATTGTTAGCATAATGAGGCTCTGGATAAGCTATATGAAGGTCAAATGTAGTTTCAGGTAAATCAGTTCTAACTTTAAACTTAGTATAAGCTCTACCAGCAGGACCGACACCATCATCACAACATCCAAACTCTCCACAGTCATCTGTCTCACCACCACACATAAAAGCCTTGAAAGCAGCCTTCTCTTCATCTGTGAGGTCTAATGTACCATTGAGAATCTGGTAGATAAGGTCATGCATGAACTTCTCATAAGGATTGTCATCAAGTTTATACCATCCATCAGACCTTCCTTCATAGATTGCAGCATCCCTCAATTCCTCACCAACAATGGCATACTTGCCTGTGTAAGTACCAACATACACTCTGAGAAGCTCATCAAGGTCATTATACCATCCTATGAACTTGCTGACATCATTGTAAACACTTCTCCAGTGCTCAAGATTCTCCCATTCATAGTTGTTGATATTATTGTACTGCCATATCTCCCAGTGTACAGCACCTTCTTCATCCTGAGCAAGGAAAGAGAGTAATGCACCTGGTTTCCTTGATACCTCAGCAACACTCTTTACAGCTTCCTCAAGAGTATAGGTTATAAACTGCCCTGTATGATCTCTGTCAGTAAGAATTATGACATTGTCATCAGCATAACCAGCAACATTCATTGGTTGCCAAAACTCCCTGTTGGTAATTTCAACTCCTTCTGGAACACATTTCTTTGATATATAAGTCACAAGAGTATCTTCATCATATACCAATGAAAGATAATCATAGGCTTTAAACCTGTCATGTTTTCCTTCCATAGTTGGAACTACCTTACCCAGGATTCTTTTATAAGTCTCAAGAATAGCTCCTGAGGTCCTGTTATATTTATTGCATCCAACCTCCATATTATCAGTAGTTTAAATTATTATCTTCTATTGCAAAGGTTCTATGGTTATCCTCTTTTCTGTTCTTCCATTCTTCATAGAGTTCTCCAGTCTCAAGGTCTACATAGAACTTGGTGTCATTATCACACCCCAATAAAGCCCTTACCCTACCATCATCACTGATTGGAAGTGGAATCATACTGTCAAATTCAACACACTTTGAATTCCTGTAAATCAGTTTCAATTGTGCCTTGATGTACTTAATAAGGGTTTCTGCCAGCTTGTCCTTCCCAAGCTGATGAGCTGCTATGGCAGATACAAACATGTGCCAGCAGTTGATGATGTTCTTGTTTACATCCTTGCAGGAAGCCTTGCAGTCATTAAGCATCTGCTCCCCGAAGTCAGCCATTGCTACAAGCAGTTTCTGGTAAATGCAAGCCCAGTCAGCAGGTATCATCATATATACCACTTCAGGGTTTATCTCATTCAGGCATTTACAATCACGCTTTGTATATACACGATTATAAGTATTGTCTGCCATTACTCTGTACTAAGTTTAAGATACAAGCTATAGAGTTCCTCGTATAATTCAGGATTGAAGTACTGTGTGAAAGGCAATGCTTCCATGATACCATCAGCAAGAATCTGCCTTGTCCAAAAGCACTCAGTAGCTGTATATCCGATTTTAGACCTATTGGCCATTACTTCGTAGTTTCTCATGATTCTGTCCTCAATATTCTTTTCAAGGGCATCTATATTGTAGAGTTCATTATACTTCGGCACTCCCATTGCTGTATAGGTTTAAAGAAAGGGGGATAGGGGAACTATATTCCTCCATCCCCCAGATAAAATAAAAAACTATAAAAACAACAGATTACCAGCTTGCGGACTCCTTGATGGTAACACCAGTTCCATCCAAGAAAGCATACAAGCCAGAAGCAGCAGTCTGACCTGCAGCAGCTGCACCAACCAAAGTCTTCAGATTAGCCTTAGTACCTACAATAGTCAGAGTCTTCTCACTATGACCCACATTGTGACAGTTGCCCTCAAAGTAGAAGTGAATATCGCAGAAGCTATATCCATTTGCATTAGCTGGGTCAACCATGTAGGTGGTCTCAACATTATATGGGAAGCTCTCATTGTAGTACTTCTCAGCCCTTTCCTTCATGAAGAACCACTCCATGTCAGCAACCTTCTTAGAGTTAGGAATAACATTTGAGGTGTTAGAAGCAGTAACATCAGTTACAGTACCCCAAACCAAATCCTGATTAGTTGCTGCCAGATAAACAGTTGAAGTAGTTACCTCAAAGTTAACTGTCTCAAATGGAGCTGCACCCCTTCTCCAAGGCTGCTCAGCCTCTTCAATCTCAATACCAGTAGCAGTAATTGAAGACAAGTCTGCAAATTTAGTCTTGTTAGTAATTTCAGTGTGGTTAGAGTCACCCTTCAGAGTAACTTTAATCATCTTCACAGACTCCCTTGCAAAGTTCTTAGCCAAGCTGATGGCCAGATTCTTATACAAGTCAGAAGCAGTGGTTGAAGTTGCCCTTGCAACACCATACTTCTCAAGAGTTGAGTCATCTCCATTAGCTACATAGTTGAGAATCTGTACATGAAGTACATAGTCCTCACCAACAATAGGAGCTGCACTGCCATTCAGAGTAGCCAGAGTCACCTCTACTTTCTTCTTGATATGCACTAAGTCTGCAGCATCAGTCAGCCTTACATCCATTACATTGGCCTTCTTAATGAGGTCAGTCCTCTGCAGACCATCCTCAGATGGGCCCTTATACAGGAAATAAGCTTCGTCGCCTTTTACAACAAGTTTCATTGCACCTGCAGCACTTGCATTAGTAGGATTATTACCACTAGGAGCAACTGGGTTTGCTGCCACATAAAACTGTCTTACTTGATTTTCTGTAAACATAAGTCTCAAAAAAATTAAATTACACAATATCCTTGGGCCCTGCCCTTGGACTTATTATCAACAATCAATTATTACTAAGCACATTGAACTGCTTGCTTTGTACAGCCAATAATACAGCCCTGTCTAGAATCCTCTGATGCAGTTCCTCATGAACTTCACACTCAGTAGCTATGTTCACCCCATCAATGCTAAGCTCATCAGGGAGATCAATAAGGACTATTGGGCTTATCTTCTTTAGATATCTCAGATAGTATTCAGTAATGTTGTACTTGCCTATAATCTCAACTACACCATCTGCCAAATCTAATCTGATTGCCCTTCTGTCATTAGCTCCCCTAAAAGGGTTCTTCTTTAGCCTGTGATACTCATCCTGAGTTACTGGCACAACTTCCATAGACTTAGTACCAGCACATTTGCCTCCAGTATAATCTACAGCCTCATAGGTGATGAACCATACATCCTCAGGAAGAGTGAAGAACTTAGATTTGCTGTCCATCCCCAAAGGCATGTCAGAGGAATTTGAAATAGGAGAGAGCTTATCTTCTCTTATCAGGTTTGCAAGATACCTTCTGTTTTCCTCGGTTTCTTCAAAGCTTTCCCCAGATGAATTCTTGCCATTGTAAATAGAAAGTACAACTTCCTTTTCAGCTTTGCTAAGCCACACAGATTTCTCATATTCATCAAATGTAAGAGTCTGTTTTGTAGCTTCATCCCCAGTCTGAGGGCTGAAAGAATAGCTGTTTACAGCAATATCAAATGAGTGACTAAAATCTTCCAAGTTCATACTGCCTTCTTTTTAGTTATTCACTTCTCTGTCCTGCTTGTATCATCATCTGTGAATTATCCTGACCAGTTGAAGTCCAAGCTATCTTTGCAAGCTCTACAGCCCTCTGAAGTATCTCCTCATGTACCACAGGATCAAGCTCACATCCCTGAGTGAGATTAGGGTTCTCCTGAGTAGGAGTGCCAAAGGCATAGCCCTCAATAGTCAAGCCATCAAGGTCACCAACAAGAATAGGCTTTGGCTTCCTAATATACCTTACAATATATTTAGTAATGGTATCTGAAGGGCCTGCAATCAAGTCTGCCTTATTACCAGTCTCACTGTTGATAAGTCTCCATGCCTGATACTTCAAAGGTCTCTTGAAAGGCTTAGACATCAATCTGTCATATTCATCATAGGAGATGGGCACAACAACCAATCCTACAGTAGAGCCATTCCTAGTAACTTCTATCCTTTCATTGATGATAATCCATACCCCATCAGGGATAGTCACATTCTTTGAGTTAGACCTACCATCAAATACAGGAGCAGTAAACGTGGTTACATTGGCTGCATTGGTGATGATAGAGAAATCCATCTGTCTCTTAGGACTTCCATCAAAACCTTCCCCATACTTATTTCCTTTAGGATTGAAGTAGTTTTTCAATAACTCATCCTGAGCCTTAGTAAGAAAAACACTCTTCTCCCATTCTGTCAATCCAGGGGCCTGATTTGAAGTAATGTTGTTATACTGGGCATCAAACTGATTTGAAAGCTCTTCATAAGTCATTGTGTATCTCCTTTTCAGTTTTAATTATTACTCTCTTACTTTAGCCTGAAGGCTGAAAAGAACCTCCTGATTCTGAGGTTTGCTCAGCCATTTAGCCGCCATCTGCATCGTAGGGTCTTCACCATCACCACACATAGGAGTATTGGTTTCCTTGATATAGAGGTAACCACCCCTGTCAGCAATAATACCCTTTGCAATGCATTTCCTGATTAATACCTTATTATCAAGTGCATCATCATTCACCACATTAAGGAAGAGCTTAGCATTCTTAGCACTGCTCTTGATTAAGTCTGATGCCTGAGTCTGGAACCACTCAATAGAGGTATTATCAGCATATTTCTTACCCATCATAGTCTCTACTACAAGCCTCAATGTATCCTTGTCATCATTAATCTTGCCAAGCTTCATAAAGGCACTGATAGTAGCATCTGTACCACTCTGGGCATTCTTATTCTCTTCTCCTTCCCTAATAATCACATACTCATAGGTCTCTTTAGGTCTTTCCTGATATTCAGCCATAGAAGGACAAATCTTATCCTTGTTAGCCAAGAGAATCTTCACAGAGATGTAGTCAGTAGGTGATTCAAGATTGAACACATTGTCCCTCTTGCCAAGCTTCACAGTGCTGAGTCCAGCAGGATTAGCATTGCTCCAGAAATTAGCTTCTGCAGGCTGCTTATAGATTGAGAGAGCATTAGGCTCTAAGCCCATAGCCATCTCAAGGCAGTCCTTTTCTTCATTAGTGAGCACATTTACGAAATTATTGCTCCTCTGAAGCTTTGGAACACAGAATGTCCTAAAGGCATCATCATGCATGCCATCACCAAGTACATGATTTGAATCCTTGACCAACCCAGTTCTCCTTGGCAGCTTTCTTACAATAACCTTCTCATTCCTGAGGCAATTCTTAATACCGCTTTCCTCCACTGCTTTCTTTCCTCTTACATAAGGATGCTCCTCATATACAGGCTTTGGAGTGTATTCTACTCTCTGAGGCTCTGCACTCAAAGCATCCAAGTCCACTTCATTAGTTTCAAAATTCCCCATCTCAGGGGCATCATTCTTTACTCTTCTTCCCATTTTATCTCCTAGTTAAATTGTAATCAAATTAAAGAAGTAGGGAAGATTGCTCCTCCCTACTTACTTATTCTTAGGCTTCCAGAATGTCTGGCATAATTCTCATAGTGCGAGTTGGATCCCAAACAACGATACCAGTATCAGCCATCTTATGCAGAACAGCTGCATCCTCATCATTGCTCATGTGGTCATTGTTCCAAGCACCTGTGAATGGGTTACGGAAACCAGCTTCATAGCCACGCCACTCATCAGGATGATCCTGAATCTTACACTTCTGAATGTTTGGAGAAACAGAAGAACCCAAATCCAGGATATCGAAGATGTAAGAGCTTGCTGGGCCACCCAGAGGATGCTGAATCTTATAGCCACTTACATTGGTATTGTCATAGCTCTGGTCAATATCCAGAGTAATAGCAACACCCATAGGAGCAATGAATTCAGTTACCTGAGGAACTGCTACACGCAAAGCACCTCCAAATGGAGCAGCTGCATTAGTGGTCTTAGAAATCAGACCAGCTGCATTTGCATCAAACTCAAACATAGACTTCCAACCAGAACCATCAGAGAGAGCAGCTTTCTGGAACAGCATACCACCCTTCTCACCAGTCCTGATAGTCACTTTCCTATCCTTGAAATCAACCTTACCAGCAAACATGTCATAGAGAGCATTCTCAATAAGCTTCAGAGAGAAGTCATTGTACCAAATAAGGTTACCTGCTTCTACCTGCTCATAGAGACCAGCACCAACCCTGATAACATCACCAGATTTGCCAAAGTTAGTGTACTCACCATTCTTGTTGCGGTTACTGCGAGCCCATGCATAAGCATAGTTCTTGTAATCACGGAAAGTCTTCTCAAACTCAAAGTCTACATTCAGCATCCATGAGTTCACCATCCTTACCTTATAACCGTCATTAGTAGGCTCATTGATAGGAACTGCAATAGCCAGCTTATCATCCATCATATCACCAGAAACCTTGTGATGAATACGGATATGAGACCACTCATTCCTCATAGCTACTGGAATAGCATGACGGATACCGCCAACCTTCCTAGAAAGACCCCCCTCAACAAAGGCAGCACCATAGCTGAACTTCTCACCTGGGAGCAACCTCTCATAAGGTACACCGTCAGTAATACCAGCCATAGTCTCTACCTTATATACATAATTAGAGCCTTCTTCCCTTGCGTCACCAAGAACTCGCAATGGATACTTGTTACCCAAGTTACCTTCAATGGTCTCACCATCGAAAAACCAGTGATCACCAAACACCAGATAGAAAGGCTGAGTGCCAGCACCTACATTATCTGTGTGTGTAGAATCAACTACAACACCATTCTCATCCCTACACTCAATCAATGGAATAGTTCTTTCAGTGGAACCAATTACATCCCACACATAGTCTTCACCATTAGGAAACTCCTTCACTGGGAGCTTATTCAACATAGTTTCAAGGTTCTTACCATACTTGAAAGCCATCAGTTGCACCATCATTCCAGGTACTTTCTGGGTCTGAGTACCAAAAATAGAAGAAATATGAGTCTTCTTTGTTACATTTGGTGCCCATGCCTTAAAGTGCTGCATGGTGAACTTACCTAATTGTCCTGCCATAATTAATTATCAATTTAAACGATTAAAAATGTTTCCCTGTTATATCTAACTTTCTTCTACATTGCCAATGTCCAATTTTCCCTCTCAGACTCATCAGGAGCACTGTTTGCAAAATTCAGTGTACCATCAAAATTCCTTCGGGTATTATTGAGAGTGCTCTCAAGCTCTGCAAAGCCTTTCTTCAATCCTGCATTCACCTTACTTCTTGTAAGCTTGTCCACATTCTTAAAGCCATCTGTCAGAGAATACATCAGAGCCACGTTCTTCATGAACTCAAATGGGTTCTCTCTCTGATACTTCTGCAGGGCTGTCATATAGTTGCCATTCTCATCCTTGTAAGTAGGCTTTGTCAGGTAGTCATAGGCTTTCTGCCTTGTATTCTTGTCTACCTTCACACCACCAAAGAACTCCTCAGTATCCACAATCTGCTTTTTCAGATTCTTATATTGCTTCTCCTCTTCTTCCTTGTGGCTCTTCTGCCTGCTTTCAAATTCTTCCTTATAGTTTTCTATGCGCTGCTTGTAAAACTCCTTGCATGACTGCAGTGCCTCCTTGGCATCCTCAATGTCATTACCATCATCAACACTCTTCTGTACTAGTTTCTGTGCCCTCTCAGGCTTGAAACCTCTATTGATGTAATCTTGATACATCACTTGCTTACGAAGAGTCTCTCCTTCCTCAGAGTCATTTTCAAGCTTCTCAATGGTCTCTTTTGCATCGAGGAATTCTGCTACAGACAAATCATTGTTATAGCCTTGCAATTCTTCTCTGCTTGCACCACCATTTACTGCCTGCTCAATTCTTCTCTGTCTTTCAGAGAGAAACTTTGCATTTTCATCATCAAATAGCTTTCTAAAACTAGCAGCATCATTTATGTCATTCAGAGCATCGTCAGAAAGGTCAGGGAAAACACCTTCATCTCTTAATGCCTTGGCAATGGAAGAGAAGAGATTTACATTAGGAGCACCAACGTCATTCTTAGACTCAGGTGCCTCCCCATTTCCCTCTGATTCCCTCTCACTGCCTACGCTCTCTGGTTTACTTCCCAATAAGTCTGAGAAATCAACCTCAGCAGTTTCATTATTGTCTTCAATATGTTCTTGAGCCTTTGGCTCCTCCTGAACTTCCTCAGGAGCTATTTCCTTGCCTGGATTGCTGAAAAGCTTCTCTACCTGCTCAGCCCCAAGCATATTGTCCAAACCAATTCCTTCCATATTTTCTTCCTAATTATGTTTATTTATTTGCAAAAATATTTAGGATTAAAACAAAACTGAAATGGGTTATAAATTTACTAATATTTCATGGTGTAGACAGACATGAAAATACCCTACCATCTTCACAGACAGTAGGGTATACACCTAAATAATAACATGTCTTAATATTACACAAACACATTGAGTAAAACTAAATCCTCAAAAACATGGCAAAATACGTTTAACTAAAGCTCTAAAACACCTCCTAAGTTCTTAAATATGTTGAATATGTATTGCAATTTCCCTTATTTTTAGAGTGAAAACCCTTTATTTCTTAGTCATTAACTTTCTTTAACAGCTTTCATTCTGTTTATTCGTGGAATAATGTTATCTTCGCAATCACAGAAATGATGACTTTAAAAGGTCTGATTTTCCAACTTTAACATGACAGGCATTCTCTGTAGGGATACAGGGAATGTTTTTTATTGTCTTGCTGCAGCCTTCTTAATCTGCTTTTCCTTAAGCCTTACATCATCCCTATGCTTTTGTTTCTCTAAGTCAAGCTTAGCCTTATTCTGCTTCATCTGTTCATCAAACTGCCTAATCTTCTCATCAAGCTCTTTCTGGGTGAAGGCATTGGCTTCCTCATTATCATGATTCATCATTGCAAATCTCTGTGCCTCTGCCTCAGAATTTATCTGTGCCACGAGAATCTTAGTCTCGTTATCTTCCTGATGCATCTGATATTCCCTATCAAGCTTAGCCTGTTCCATTTGAGCCTGCTGTTGCATTTGCTGCTGCTGAAGCTGCATTTGCTGTTGAGCTTGTTGCTGCTGCATCTCCTGGGCTTTTCTCTCAGCATTCTCCATTATCTTAATCTTCTCAGGAATAGACTCTGAACCAAAGAGTTTCATCATGGTAGAAAAGTTGAACATTTGATTCTGAAGGCCTGCCTGAGCAAGGGATTCAAGCTTCTGAGCCAATGCAAGAGTACCAGGAGAATTATCAACTACAATTCCATAGTCACATTCAGCAAACTGGTCACCGTCAATCTCCATAAGCTGCCTAGATCCATTTGAAGTAATATACTCAAATTTCTTCTTCCTTCCCTTGAGGGCTATCTTCGCTGTTTCAATGAAGCACTCATACACCCTTTTCTTAAGATTATCATGCTGGGCAAAAAGCCATTCAGTAATATGTGCAGACTGTAGAGTAGCTCTTTCAACACCTCCTACAGTCTCTCTATTACTGATTTGTCCTTCCCTCTGAGGAGAGATACCACAGGCATCACTCATCTCCCTTGTAATCCATTCAAGAAGCTGTATGTTATACTGAATCTCATTGCCTATTGAAGCATCAATAACCCCTGTAGAGTTTGTATTCATGGCTCCATATACCTTACCAAGAGTAGCTCCCTTCTTTCCCTCATTAAAGGAATTCTTCACTGCAATATGATTTATCTTAGCAAAATAAAGCCACTTCTGCACATCCCAAGTATCAGGAATAGAAGCCGTATCAAAGACAGTAAGCTTGCCAAGATTAGATTCTATAAGCTTATAGGTCTTGTCAAACACAGCGTCATAGAGATATGAATAAGGCTTAAGTATATCAACCAATGATGGAGAATTCGAGTACCCTATGTTATAAATCTGCCCAATGATACCAAAGTGGCATCTTGACGGGTTGCTCATTGAGTTATACTGAATAGGTCTAGGCCTTACATTGACATAAATCTCAGTGCCAATCTTAGTGCCTTCCCAAGCTTCATTAACCCAGTATATCTCTTCTTCCTCTCCTCTGGTTTTGTCAATTACATAGGTTTCAGGATAGAAATGAAATACCTCTTCACCAGTAATAGGATCATAGCTCTTTACCTTCTTAATCTTCCTGTTTGATTTCCAATAAACCCTAAGCACCCTTACATTACCCTCAGAGTCAAAAGGCATAGAAGTAGAATACCACGAGCCCCCTGCCCAAGCAGAGAAGAAGTGAGGATTCCTTACAAGGGCATCACCAAACTCAAAGTCATCAATGTATCTTCTCCTTTCATCCCAATTGACATCATTATCATCAATGACGCCTATCTGAAGCTTGTTAAGATAGTCCAAATCCTTCTTGGTAAGTACATCATGGTAGGTGTCCCTGATTCTTCCTATTGGCCAGAAATCCTCATAGACAATCATATCAGCATCCTCAATCTTGTTTGAGTTACCATTCCTATAGACCCTGAGTTTCAGAGGATCCAATCTCTCAAGTGTAGGTTCTCCTCCAACTATATCACAGAGATAGGCTTCTTCCTTAACAGCCATTGCATCCATGATTCCATAGGTATCAAACATATCCTTGAAGTCATACTCCTTTTGATAGTGCTTTAAAAGCTCTGTAGCCCTCTGTACACGCATATCCTGATACTGGAATTGGAAATAATCCTCCTGCTCCTGAAGCTTAGCCATAAACTCCTCCTCAGAAGTAGACTGGTCTTCTATCAAGCTTTGCAAGTTCTGCAGTATGATATCCCTTTTCTGATTCTCAATATCACTCAGTGCTGAAGGATTTGTCACTACTGCATGCCAATCAAATGGCCTTGCAATAGCCTCTCCTCTCAAAACATTAAGCTTTGAATTGATAATAGGGTAGTGCTGAAGGTTTTCAGGAATGAAATTGGCCTTCAGTCTATTTGGATTAAGGACATACTGGATATCCTCAACATGAAGTTTCATGTTTACCAAATCTACGTTTATCCTCTTATGCAGATAGGTTTCCTCAACCTTAGTGCTGTGAAATCTGGAACCTTTAGCATCTGCAAAGTCCACACATTGCTTTCCCCATTTAGGCCCTTTCTGCCTATATGAAAGGCTCTGGGGTGGAAATCCTGTATATGTCTCTATGCTCATAATCTATCTTACTTTGTCACAAAAGTATTGTATAATTATATTTATGCAAAAACGATAAATTTTTTACTAATCATCCCAAGGCAAAAGTCCTTTCTCTGGCTCCTCATAGTTATCCTTGAAATAAGCGTCATTGGCTATATCATTAGGATCATAGGATTCTTGCTCTCCTACAGAGTATCTTCCCTGCATAAGTCTTAGTCTGTCTTCCCTAAGAAGCATAAGCATTCCAAGGGCTGATATCCTATCAAAGTTTCCTACAGGATTCCACTGTGAAAGCTCTATAAGCAATGCTTTATTCTTAATGAAATTCAGGTTATGCAATGTTATCTCCTTTTCCTCATCTCCCTCCTTGATTATTGTAGTTTGAGGAGTAAGCAACCATTTAGCTATAAGCTGCCTAGCCCACCCATTTACAGGCTGATTGGCTGTAGTTCCCTTCATAGTATTGCCTACACCTACAAACTTAACCATCTGTTTATCCTTCAGAATCTCAAGCACATCAGTAAGCAGATAAGTAGAATTCATTCTCAGGAAGTGGGAATATAAACCTTTTTTATTGTTTTCATAATTAAGCCTTGCATTATAGAATACGCACATTCTTCTGCAAATTTCAAAGTAGTCATCAGCAAACTGAGGCCTTCCAGTATACTCAGCAACAATCCTGTCTGTCATAAGGTCTAAGACTAAGATAGAACCCAATGAAGTAGTAGTTGATTCATCATTATCATAAGGGTCTGCTCCTGCGATATACCTTCCTTCATATACATTTCCCTTTGCATCTTTCTGAGGCATTTCAAATATCTCCACAGCTCCAGGCATATTCTTATTGTCTTTCTGCTGATAATATCTGATAGGAGTATCTGCTGTAGGAGTGAATTCCACTGTGTCATTTGTAATAATGAATTGTCCTACAGCCACATTGTCATAGAAGTTAGGATTGGCATTGATTTCCTGCAGCCTTGCCTCTATATCTGTCACAGGGAACTGAGATACATTTCCCTGAAGCATAGCCTCTGCAGGAGTAATAGGCATATTGGTTACCTCCTTGATTATTGTCTTCGGATCAGAGGTCTTGTATTTGGCATTGTACCTCCTCTGAAGCATCAGTAATAAACCTCCAACAACATCAGACACTCCATCCTTATTATAATAACCCTTCAGGTTTACATAGGCAGGAGTAAAAAAAGCAAACCAGGGTCTTCCTTGATTAGGCTTATCCCATTTATTTGGCAATGCATATACCTCATATCCCTGAGGATTATACACAAGCTCCTGAGCACCATGAAAGTCAGAGGCTTCATCACCTGAGGTCCCTACCAAATAGGCAATACCATAGGTGTATTTACCCTCTTTCATACCATCCTTCACATTGTTATATACATCTATAAGCTTGGGAAATGAACCAAATTCTTCGAATAATATGTAACCACGCTTACCTCTAATCTTAGACTCATCATCCTTTGAAGAAAGTCCCAAAAGAATGTTCAAATCTCCCATTTCTGCACCTGTAAGCTTATCCTTATATCCAGATTTCCATGACATCTTATTAGGGGAATCGGTAATCATCCTTCTTGGAAATTGAGTATTCTCAGCCAAAAAGGACTTTATAGGTACAAACTTAGAAAGAGTACCATCCTTCTCAGCAAGATACTCTCTTAAATAGGCTGTAAGAATAGTGGTTGTTCTCTTGTGTGCTTCCTTGCTTTCCCCTAATAATAGGTTATGAGCCATAATAGCAGCTAATGAAAACGATTTTCCTGACCCACGCTTACTTAATTCTACAGCATGATTACCCCCTTCAAAATTATTATAAAGCCCCCCATTTCTTGCTTGGTCAATATAATGAAATCTCCAATAAGTAGCTTCCCAAACATCAGGAAAATCCTCAACACGGGAAGCCCTTCTCTTATTAGGGTCATCACTTACTTTAGTTACCATCATGGGGACATAGTTCAAATAGAAGTACATATAGCCAGTTACCCATTCACCGTCTGAAGGCCTTACATAGCCCTCCCAACATCTTTTTATCTCTTCCCTTATCCATCTACCATAAGGAGAATTAGGGTTCTTGTTGGGCTTTAAATTAGTGTATGTACCATATTTCTGGAAATGAATAGCTGAAGGTCTGAAATAATCCATGTTCTCAAGGATATGAGGATTGGCTAAATCCACTATAATCCTTCCTTGTTTATCTCTAGGTCTGTCTTTGGCATATTGCCTTTTAGCCGATATAAGATTCCTTATGAATGGTACAGTGGTTATGTACTCCATAAAGGAATCCTGAATCTCCTGAGGATACTGCTTTAACAACTCCTCAGTAATAGGTGTCTGATACTTATTTACTCTTATCTCTTCCATTATCCTAAATTTTATGCAAATATGGCTACTATCTAGCTTTTAAGAAAAAGCGTTAAAAAACCACTGGCCCTAATGAAAGAACCAGTGGCTGCTTTACTAACCTTAAATCTAAAATTATGGAACGAAAAACCATTGCCTATATTCACATACCAGCAATCTGAAAATTAACCTTATCTATATTATTTATTGAAACGTCTATTGTAAACTATATAGCCAATGAAGGCTATCAACAAGCAGATGAAGGCAGAAAAGACACTACCACCAAAATCCATCTTCATCTTCTGCCACTTGGTGAGCTGCTTCTCCACAGGGTAGGGGATTTGGATTGAGTCTACATGAATCACTGTGTCAGTAGTAGTGATATATTTGTATTTGTAGATATATTTGTACACATCCTTGAATACAGTATCCTGCTTCTGCCTGATGAAAACGGAGTCATGCACATAGGTAGAATCAATCCTAATGCTATCCCTTGTGATGTACTCATACTTAGTATTCTCCACTGGCACATACCTATAATGCACACATCCTCCTGAAAAGATGCCTAAAAGCATCAGAAGGAATGTAGGCACAAGCCAGAGAAGGGCATAATCAAACTTTTGCTTCATATTTCATAATATCATTAAGCCTGTTCATCCACCCCTTAAGCCACTTCTTCTGAGTAGGTTTCTGGGCTACAAGCCTGTTGTAGTACTCTGTCCTCCTTGCATATAGCCTAAGCAAGAATTCATCAGGGTCTTGAGCATTGACAGCAGCTAAAGTCTTATCACCAACAACTCCGTCAGCCTTAACCTCTAAAAGCTCCTGAGGTAGCTTGATACCATATAGGCCAGAAGCCCATACCCAATCCACAAGGAAATTGGCAATCTTCTGTGACTTGATTTCATCTGCCTTCCACCTATCCCAGAAAAGAGTCTTGAGGACATCCTTCCACTCAGAGTAGGTTATCTCCTTCAGTCCTATGGCTGATGGAGTAGGGAACCCTTTCTTCCTGCAATATGACTTATAGGTAGAAAGAGTTACACCACACATAGTCTGTCCCCCTAAATCATTAGGGTCATCAGACCATCCAGTCTTCTTAGCTCTGGCAAAAAGCTCTATCATGCTTTCCCCAGACTTCTTTACTGCACCAGTCTCCCATTTAAGGATAAACGGTATAAGTCCTTCTACACTAGTCTTCATATCTTTCTTAAGCCTTGTTCCCCAAAACCAACTCCAAAGATTCATTATTCCTCCTCCTTTGCTTTATCTTGATCCTTTAATTCATCCAACTCAATTTCAAGATGCCTTTCAGTCTTATCAATAAGAACCTTCTTCAGCATATTCCAGAACCTAGAGTCTGTATCATTGCATGAGGCCATATTCTCAGCTATTGAGAGAAGCTGCTCAAAGAGGATGGCAGCACAGCACACATATTCAAGATGCCAGTCTACATGCAGAAATACATATTTCTGAGCCAGATAAGCCAATATTATCAGGGCTATTCTCTCTGGAAGAGTCTTTCTGAGTACTTTGCCAAAAGCAAAGGAGTTAAACTTTGCAGCCTCTCTCTTGGCTTTGTCTGGATACTTCTTCTTCACTCTCTTATCTAGCTGATAAGCACTGTATGCGTCATAGAAAATGAACAATGCCATTACTATAATAAGGGGAAAAGTAGGTTCAAATTCTCCTACCAGCCATCCTACAAATCCTCCTATAGTAATGCATAGCCATTTGAAAAAATAAGTCACACTCATTATATGCCATTTAAATTTAAAGTCAAAATTACCCATAAACATAAGCCCTCACAAAAACAGCAATTAAATCTCTAACCTTTAAAATCTAAGCAGCCATTTCAGCTGCAAGAAATTTCCTAAATATTCTATACATTTTCATAACTATATATCCTATAGTATAAGCAGGAGGCTCCCCATTATCCTTGACATTATAAGCTTCCAGCATTGCCTGTTTTATATGCTCTGCCTCATGGACAACAGTATTCAGGTAATCCTCTATGGTGTCATGCTGATTAAACAGCACAATACTTATATGCTTTATTCCGTTGCTCACTGTGACTCCCTTAGCCCTGTTTATGCTCAACTCCTTATGGAGCTTGTAGATAGTTTTCTCTGAAGTTCCTATATTCAGGAGCTCAAGGCATATTTTATCAAAGAGGGTATAGTCTACATCATAATAGACTATAACCTCCCACTTATCTTCAATATGAAAATGCTGTCTAATCATATCATATCATCCCAATCAATAGGGTTATCCATGAACATACAATCTGCATAGAATCTGTTAAATACATACCCAGGCTTGGCATCAGGGTCATCAATGACATCCTTCACATATTTGGCAAGATGCTCATCTGAGGCAATGGAACTGCCAAGAAAATCAGCTTTAGCCATATTTGCGACATAGGCAGCATCACATAGCTTATTCCTCTCAAGCTTTATATTAAAGGCATCCATCATGCTGTCTACCTCTTCCTTAGTATAGGGCTTGATATACTCCTTCCTTCCATTCTTCATGGTGTACATCCTGCTTACAGCCTCCTCAAGAAGCTTTTTATTGAAATGACATCCATAATTGTTTATGTAGACTTTCATTCCCTCAGGGATTTCATCATAACTTCCAGCTCTTGTCTGATACATAATATAAAGTATTAAATAGAGTGGTAGGTATTACCCTACCACCCATGTTAAACAATCAACGCATTCTGCTGCTCATCTTATAGCTATAGCGATTCCTAGGACTCATTTCCTCTTCATCCCATTCCTTCCTATAGCTGCCTCTGTATTCCATGTCATCTTCCATGACATCCTCCAGACATTCTTCAAGTTCCTCAGTGAATTTCTTCATCTTCTTAACTTTCTTCAGAATATCCTCATGGTCTTCCTTGTTTCTAAATCTAACTACTATCATAGCTCTGAATTTATTTGTTGTTTCCTCCTTTAAGCAAGGCAAGAGCCTCTGCAAGCTGATTCTGAAGGCTTCCTACCTGTTGCCTTAGCTCTTTTACTGCATTCTCATTGACAAGCTCTGGATTAAGATCTTCAAGCACCTTATCATACTGTGGTATGAGTTCCTGATGCCTAGAGCAGCTCTCAATGATATTCCTGCTTGTCTGCCTAAGAGACCTCACATAGTTTACCAGTGAGTCCTTGCTGTCAGAGAGAACCACTGTATTAGGGCCAAAATCTGCTATGGCATTGTTGCTGGGAACCTGTTTGAATTCCCTTCTCTCACCATCCATATTCACTGTAATATCCACTACCATCTCTGGCATCTGGCCAAAGGTATTCTGCATATTTCTTGGGTATGGAAGGCTTACCTTGTCTATGGTAGCAGTGAACAGCTTTACACCTTCCTTATTGTCAAGTCCATAGAGGACACTTCCCTTGCTTAAATTTGAAAACATGATTAATACTGATTTTTACTATTATTAAATTGTACCTATCAACTGCAGGGTATCAGCCCATCTGTCAAAGTAGACCAGATAAATACCCACTCCTGGTAAATCTGCTACAGTGACTGTAGTGCCTCCTGCCGTAGTTACATTGCTTGTAGTACCTGCCATTGAGAACTGCACTGGCAATGTGGTTGTAGTTCCAGTAGGAACTTCATCAGCTATATATACCAGAATGAGTCCTCTGAATGGCCTTTGGTCAAAGTCGGGTATAAACTTATAGGTAACAGCAGTATCTGACACTACAACACTCTGAGTCTTGATTGTGGGGATACCGTTGATATTGATATATTGGTATGGAAATTTTGCCATAGCCTAACCTCCTATATTTTTAACCCCAATAACTCTGACCTCCAAAGCCATAACCCCAAGGATTAAAACCTGTAGCATACGGAGTATTGTTGACAGCAGTTAAATTTGGATAAACTACAGGAACAGTGTTAGGACTCTTAGCAGTCAAGGTATTAATCTTCTCATTCAAAGTATTGAATGCTGCAGTAAATCCTTCTGTCTGCTTATCATTGGAAATCTGATTCCTGAGCTGAGTGATGATGTCACCTTGAGTATCAATCTTAGACTGCAATTCACGCTCCTTAAGCTGGCAGAATTGGTCTACAATCATTGCATTCTGATCAGCAATAGCCTTTACAATAGTATTGGTATTCCTGTCTGCCTGAGTTGAAAGAGCATTAGTCTGCTGACATACAGCTAACTGGTCTGCAGCTTCATTCTGAGCTAACTGCAACCTTACACTTGCATCATGTGCAGCAAGCTGTGACTGCAGAGCATTAGTCTGATTCAAGATAGCAGTCTTATTCTCGCAGCAGCACTCACACAATCTTTGAGTCAAGGCAGCGTTACCAGCTTGTATAGCATTTACTACCTCAAGACCACTCATACCTACCTGTGAACCTACAGACTGAATAGCTGACTGAAGAGTGAACAAATTGTTTTTCACAGTCTCTATAGAGCTATTGGTAATCTGAGCCAGCTGACCAATAGCATCAGCCCTACCATTGATAGCCTGAAGCAGCAAATCCCTACCAGCATCATTGTTAAGCTGATTAGCTAAGAAGCCAGTACCACCATTATTGCCACCAAAGCCATTGCCCCAGCCATTACCACCAGATGCCCACATCATCCACAAGAAGATGAGCCACCATGCATTGTTACCACCAAAGCCTCCATTATTGTTCATTAAAGCCAAGAGACCTGGATCAATAGATGCAGACTTGCCTGCATCAGGGAAAACCATTACACTACCATTTTCTCCCATATTACTTTACATTTAATCTTGTTAATACTAATTTGAATTTTGTTCTAGAACTGATGCAAAGTTATATAGGGTAGGGGAGGAGATTAAACAATGCCGATAAATATGATAAATCGGTAATAATCAGTAATTTGTATAGATAAGATATTGCCAGTTAAATTTATCCGCAAATAAAAGTTTTTCAGTGTTTGAAAAATTGGAAAGAAACAGAAAGAAATAAAAACCACCCTATCTTCGCAGACAAGGTGGTTTAATTAAAAATATGAAAAAAATCAATTATATCTCTCCCCAAGAGTGGGGTAAAAACAACTCTACTTTCTCAAGCAAAGTGGTTAATGAATCTTATTGTTTATGATATTAAAAAAATGCTATGCAAATATAATAAATCCCCCTGACTTTCACAAGCTAAGGGGATTAAATGAAACACTAATCTTAATACCAAAAATCGCTATTTCTTACACCTATTTAATTCATCCTTATACCAGCATAACTCCTTAAAGCCTCTTCTCTTCTTACCTTTAGGTAGTTTACTATCTCTTACTAAGTCATCAAATCTGCTTCTTGAGATATTAAGATAGCTACAAGCCTGATCCTTTGATAACACTTCATGAGAGAGTATATCCATTAAGTCCATAGCTTCATCAGCAGACATTTCACAGTTACCAGCATCTATCTTATCTGCTGTATCTCTCATCAGCTTTGTAAGCATTCTCATTAGTCTTTCTTGCATACCTTAAATCTTAGATAAAGTGTTATAAACATGAATATTGCTGACAATATAAAGTAAGAAAGGAATAAACTCCTGTCTGATATAGGCAATCCTATATGATAGTCTATGATGTTTACTGTCAACACTATTAATATATAATGTATGAACATCCTATGCCAGGCACAGAACCTAAAAGCATAGGAAGCTGCATAAAGGAATCCTATAAGCAGATACTGTACTATGTAGGATAGTATAGGCAAGTCAATATAGAAATAAGAAAGCACTGTATTTAGTAAATATATTCCTGATATTATCATGGGAATTATCTTTACTAAATACAATACTAACATATAGACTACCTTATTTAAGCTTTCCTCCACCACAGTACCTTCTTTTAGGACTTCTTGTTACTCCAGCTTTAGTAGCTACTGGTTTTGGTCTTCTTGAAGAAGAACTGTTTGTTTTCTTTGTTGCCATATTACTTATTTTTTTATTTTACCACCACATGAATATTTTCTTCCACTATTGCCACCTGAGGTAGCTGTCTTTGGTTTAGTTCTTGTTCTCTTAGCCATAGTAAATTAATTTTAAAAGTTACTTTTCATCTTTTACTGGTATTTCATCCATTAATTTTTCTAATCTCTCCATTTCAGGAGATTTAGACGGAGTAAATGGACTAGTGTTAAGCATTGTTATATAAAATAATGTCATTAAATCACTGCTATTGTTGTAATTCTTAGTATCTCCAAATACTCTAATATTTAAAGCGTTTAAATATAGTTCCATACCAGCTCTTTGCTTAGTAAATACAGCCTTAGTATTATCATCAAATGAATAATACTTTTCAGAGTTCATAAACTCTATTAGTTTTACTAATCTTTTTTTAACTGCTTATGTTCTTCAAGCAATCTTTCTTTCCATTCTTCCATATCTATTATATTTTAAAAGTTAAATACTAAATTCCTCCCATTTGTTAGTGGATTATTCTACCACCTCCACATAGTTTCCTACCAAATCAGCCAAGTGCCATACGCTCTGTGCAAGGCTTCTGATACATCTGTACTTAGCTGAATCCTCGGTGTAGTATTTACCCTCTACCTACTGCCACACCAGCACCAATCAGACCTCCACTGAATCCGTAGAGAAATCCGTAGATGGTTAACCATAAGCATACAAGCAAATGTAATGCTCCATCAACGCCAAGCACGTTCTTGAAGAACTTGGCAAACATTTCTTTAAGTTCTTTCATAATACTTTCTCCCATATTATTATCAATGCCACGCAGACTATCACACCTGTCAGGCATACCGTCTGCGTGAGGTCTTGTATTCTCTCCTTATTGCTCATCCCTAACTGCGACATAAGGGGTTACATTCTTAACCACTGCCTCGCTGTAGAACTGTCTTGTGAACTTGTTGAAAAGCTGATAGCCTTCCTCAGCCACAAGCCTCTTGTAGCCGTTCTTTAAGTTTGTTATGATTATGTGTTCCATATATCTTAGCTATTTAGTGTAAACGTAAAATCCCATTGCTTGTTAGTTGCATCCCATGTCTTGGTGTATGTGAATCCAAGTGCAGTACCCATAGCAGTGAGCATCCTGTCAAGGTCACTCTGTGCAAGGTAGTTCTTCTGTAGGTTCTTCAGCGTTGCCATAGCATCAAGACCATAGTTCACATCAAACCTTGTAGGGGCGGTGGTAGGGGTAGATGTGTTCTCTGGAAGAAGCTGCTCTGTGCCACCTCCGTCAACTTGGTATGCGAGGTTCTGCTCTGAAATATCTATCTCTATTGGCTCGGCAAGTTCAATATACAAATGAACACCCTGCATGGCTGCCTTAAAATCCGCAGCAGAAGTATAATCATTGTCAATAATATCCAAATAACCTACACTATTAGCACTAATAGTTTTATTTGCCCTATAACTTTGTTTTACAGGAGTATATTTAGGGATTATAACATTAGGAATGGATGAAGCAGAAAAAGATTTGGCATCATTTATCTTAAACCTAAACAAGGTTCCTTCTGCTACAGAATACCTTGAATATGATAGCATCCCCATATCTACATCTAAGATTCTCTTGCTTGCTTTGTTTCCATTCGCTTCATCGTAAGCATCACCAGCACTATGCATAGAAGCATCGGGAAATAATAAGTTGCCTTGCCCATCCACAATGCTCTTGTAGAAACTTATATTCTTAGTATGCTCTTCATAAGGCTCATAAGTACCGTTCTTTGAGGGGTTGCTTAGGTTGATGCAGATGTCGTGGTTGTAGGTTGTGCCATAAGTGGCTTGACAATAAAATCTAAAGTAATGACAATTTGATGGCATTACTACAATATTAGCTCTTGTTCCTCCAATTCCAAGACAATTCCCACTTGTAGCATAGTTGCCTGTTGGCAACCCGCTTGTGATAACATTCTTATTTGCATCAAAAAACATTGCCCAAACAAGACTTGGAACACTAATATAGTATATTCCAGAAGGTATAACATGAATATAATTTTTTGCTCTTATTTGGCCAGTAGAAACCGCATTTTCCCCAGTAGTTGTATTAAAGTACCCCAATTCCCATTCTTCATCCCATTGATTAAATCCAACAGTCTTGATACTATCTCCACTGAATGAAAGCAGCTCTCCTGCATTGTACTCATAGTAGTCCAATGGGAACAATGCCTCAAACTCTTCTACACTTGTTGGCTCATTGCCTGCTCCGAACATCTGTGTGAGGTCGATACAAATAGGTTTAATTGTATCATTGTATGTAGTTCCACTATCCAAGTTTACAGAAATTAAATTGGAATTAAGTTCTCTTGTGGTTGTTGTAATAGAGCCAGAACCAGTATCAACGGCTCCATGATATGATAGTCTAATTTTAATGGATGAAGTTCCGCCTTTAAGAAGCACCTTATGCCCAGACGGAATTGTAGCTTCATCTATTAAAATTACTAAAGTAGGAGATGCGTTTTGAGTAGTAGTCCCAACAATAGAAAGCGAACCATCATTATTGTTGATAATATTTAATCCATAATATCCAGTATATGCTCTTATTCCTGTTTTATCTACCAACTGATTCCACACAATAGTATTTCCCCTAAGACGCTTGATGAGGGCAGTGCCGGTGGCTATCTGCTCACTCCCTCCGCTCTTTGAGAAAACAAACTCGCGGAGTATAGGAGTTCCATTGGTATCTACCAAGTTCATCGCATTGCCAGCAAGCATACCCTCATAGGCTCCGTCTATCTTGGCATAGTCATCGAACTTTGCATCAACCTCCTCAATGGCATCATAGACACCACCAGACTTCACGGGGTTATCACTCCCACTTGTGGGCACATTGTCGAAGGTCAATGTGTCTTGCTTTCCTCCAAGAAGCGTGTCTGTCTGCTGCTTGGTGTAGTATGAAGCCAAAGCTGTACTTATGGCAGATTGCATCTGAGATGTCGTGCTATAGTCTGCCAAAGCCGTGTTAAGGGCTTGTGTGGTTACATAACCACTTAAATCAATACTTGTGTCACCAATCTTAACCCATGTTGTAGTATATACATACTCCTCATATTTATCTGTTCCTGTACCTATGGGACCTATCAGATAAAGTACATTACTCTGAGGATCAGTCACCTCACTTGTAGATGCATATACTTCATAGTGGAATTGGTTTATTGCTGCTATAATACTGTTTACTTCATCCTTAGTATATGTATCAGTCTTAAGATAATAATTTACCAAATCATCTACAGACTTAGTAATAAACTGTGAAACATCAGGTATTACACCAGAAGCTAAGTCTGAACCTGGTATGCCATCATCAGGCTTAACATAAGCACCTACATCACTTGCTGTAAGGCTTATATTTGAACTAAGAGCTTTTCCATTCACTGTCCTGGTAGTTGGTACAACTGAGATATTACCAGGTCCAAGAATAGACTGGTTGTTTATAGTCTTTATATTTTCACCACTGACAAGTCTATCTTGCTTGGTAGGTTCATCATTAAGTATCTCCTGTACCTCTGAACCTGTCTGTGTTAATGTGTATCCTCTTGCCATTATTGCCTCTCTTTCTGTACTATTAAATATTTACCATCAATAGTTATAAGAGCATCATCTGATGCATACAATACATTCATACCTATATCCACTCCACATACAAGCCCTATAGTTACTATAGTACCACTATTCTTAGGATAAGCTTCTGCATACGGGGGAGTAAGTGCTCCTTCTGCATGTATGTCTGCAGCATTCACTGCTATTACACCCAATTCTCCATTGAACTGAGAAGCAGTACCTACAGTCATACAGCCATGTGTAACAGTATTGAATACAGGATTAATCATGACTATACATTGTATTTATAGGTATCATTTACAATGCATATAGGTCTTTCTTGCTGAAGGACCTCGTGCCTATAACTATCTTCAAAGTCATCATCAGGAACATCAATGACTACCACAAGATAGTACTTGCCTGTCCCAAGATACTGACTGTCTACAAGTATATACCATTGCCCTTGGTCATCAACTACAGCATTATGGTTTCTTGAACAAGTGACACTCTTCCTGCCACATACTACATATGCAGTCCAAGAGTCCTCATCCATATTAAACCCAGCACTTGTAATTGTAAGGGCAAACTTTAATTCTGTTCCTACATAATATTTTTCCATAATCAGATATTAAATTCTGGTTTACTAGGATAATTAAGAGTATAATCATACTCTTCTACATCTTCAATATTATCCAATGCTTCTACAGTAGCTTTATGTCTTGCAGTAGTATTATAGCATTCACTTGCATATACCTCTACTTTAGCAATCATAAACAACCATTCGTCGGCAGTAGCAGTGTATTCAACACCTTCCCATACCTTAGTAATACTTTCTATACCAAGAGCCTTATAGGAATCTACTGATGTTTTAAGAATAGCTCTCTTATCAGCAGGAATCCATACTTGACTGCCATTAACTATAATACCATTAATTTCTGGAGATTCATCATAAGATTCAATCTCAGAAAGTTTAATGTCTTTAGCCTCTCTAAGTCTTTGAGCAGGAGTAGGCTCTGGAACAGGAGGTTCTACATATATCATCCATCCTGCTTCAAGAAGTTGCTCTTCAGTAGGATTAATGATTTGTCTATCATTAAGAACAATGATTCCGCCATTGTAGAATATTGTCTTTCCGTCTTCTATTTTATAATATCTTTTATTCATAACTTATTTAATTTAAATAGGGTTTCCGTGGTCATCACACTCAGTTGCCCTTGTTTGGTCAGTATAATATTTATCGAGAGCAGGGTCATAATAAATGATAGTCCAATTAGTTGGAACACCAGCAACACCAGTTGTAGTCCATTGAGCATCTATATGTTTTACGAAAATACTTGTAGATACATCTGGAACACTTGTCATCCATCTTGTTGCAGTAAATGAAGGAATCATTAAACATTTTAAATAGTTAATTGATGTACTTCTAAACATTTCTTTGTATGATTCTCCATCTGGCTGCTCTGCATTTAACTCTGGCGCTATAATTAGTGATGTGCAATTTGTAAACATCTGATTGTAGCAGCCAGGGTAAATTATAGTAGCAGGCAATGACGGAGCCTCAACAAGCGAGGAACAACCATTGAACATATGCTCATAACAATAATTCGCTAATGTTGTAGCAGGGAGCATGTCTTTTGGTACAGATTTGAGACTTGTGCAATTTTGAAACATATACCTACACCCATAAGTACTAACACTAACTATTGGTATTTTTGATACACTTTTTAAAGAAGTGCATCCTTCAAACATTGATGCACAACCAAAATCTGGTATTTCTGTCAAATGTAGTTGAGGAGCATTTACAAGACTTGTGCAATTTTGAAACATATTAATAAGTCCATAACTACTTGTTGATGTTGCTTCTATTGTGGGAGGATAAATTAAACTTGAACATCCTGCAAACATATACTGATAAGCACCGTCACCTGCATGAACTCCATATACTAAATCTGCTGGAAGGTTAAAGGAAGCATCAACCAATCCAGTGCAACCCTCAAATAGATGTAAATAGCATCCCATTTTAAGTATTGTGGCAGGAAGGAGTAAAGCGTGTGCATCTTTTAATTTGACACAATCTTTAAAAAGCCCATAGAAAACTTGGGTATTTCTACCTCCAGAAAATTCTGAATTATCCGAGAAATCATCTACATATAACAAAGACATAATATTGCCAGATAAGTCAAAATTTCCAGTTGATGAAAAATTTGACATAGAGGAACTACCATTACCAGTTCTATCACCACTCGCTCTCCATAACACCCTTTCTCCTACATGAATGGTTGGAGTTGTAATTGTTATAGCTGTAGAGTTCACGTTATCAGTTCTTATCCAATTTGAACCTCCATCTATAGAATACTCTGCATAAGAAAGCTGAGAGGTTGCTATTCCTGAAGCTATTGTAAAAGTAAAAGTCCCATCTTCTAAAGCAGTAAAGCAAAGATAGTTAGGCTGCTCTTTACTCCCACTTTTAGCATTCATCAAACTTCTTCTAACTGCACTCATACAGCACCTCCAACTCTTACAATACCATTACATATATGAAACTCATAAGTAGTATTAGCTTCTATAAACTGAGAAGTAGTGTCTATGTTACTATCCCAAAGTAATCCATTAGGTAATGATATATTAGTAGCAGTAGAACCAGATGAAAATATAAACCAATACTCATGTGTAACTGTATTATCACTTGGGGTGGCAAGACTAATATTCAAAGAAGCAGGATTACCTTGCCAAATATAACATTTGTCAGGGTCAAGTGTAGCAGTAGTTTCAGATGCAAGTTTAGTTACAATAGGTAAACATGTAGTACTGCTACCACCACCCTCTACTTTAGGATAAATATGCTTTTCTCCTAAATAGTAACTTACTTCATTTTCATTTAATAACTGTGGCATAGTCTTAAGAATTAGATTGTGATTCAATTACAATATAAAGAACTTCTGGGTCTTTAGTAGCAAGAGCATCATAATCAGCTCTTGTAATCCATAGTTTCTTTACAAGTCTTTCATCAAGAATATCTTTAATGTCTTCAATAATAGGATCATCAAGCTCTGCTGATATCTTGAGATTATCAAGCTTAGTTTTTACAGCTTCAAGCTTGTTATTGACTTCATCAATACCTCCACCACCGTATTGTCCTGTAGAAGAATTGAAACCTTCTTTCAACTGCTTTAATCCAGCAATGATTGACCTAAACCAATCACCTATAAAGCTATTCCTATCACCATTTTTATTTCCAAACATAGTATATATCTTTTAGTATTTATGCATAAATTACTACCTACTATAGTAGGTTCAGTACAAAAGTAACCTATCAAAGAATCATATTAAAATAGGTAAGTATTTTTATGGCATAAGGCTATGAGAGATGATTAATGAAGTACTTTTGTAAAAAATAGAATATATGAAGACTTGGAATGACTTATCAATAAGAGAGAAGGCAGAGATGATGAGGGCAGCTGTAAGGAATGGCATTACTACTTTGCCTGAAATTAGGGAAGCCTATAATAAGTTTGCTATGGGAGGACCTGAGAATGATCTAGTAGACAGAGTCATTCAAGAAGAAGGATTCCTTGCTAAGCCTACAAACATTGGGGATGGTAAGATGACACTAGGCTCAGGACTTACAGCTTCAAAATGGCATAAACTATATAATCAAAAAGGAGAATGGACTGAGGAAGACAATCAAAAGGCTGTTGCTGAAGAGTTAGAAGAAAGAAGAAAGTGGGCTGAGAAAGATGTGCCTAATTGGAATAATCTTCCACAAGAATCTCAGAATGCATTGCTGTCATATAAGTATAACTTTGACTTTAATAGAAACAATTCCCCAAAGCTCTACAAGGCTCTTAGTGAAGGAAACTATGAGGAAGCAGCTAGGCAGATAAATGCTACCAGTAAGAATCCTAAATTCAAGAAAGGTTTGATGGCTAGAAGGCAAAGAGAACAAGAGTGGTTCTTAAAAGGATTAGAACAGGTAGCTAGGGAAGCCGAAGCTCCAGTAGAAGATGTAGCAGAGAATGCTGCTGTATATAATCCTCCTCAGCATGTGATAGACGCTATAAGGGATAATGGCAAGTACATGATTACAGGTACCCCACCACTAGTAGGAACTAGAATTCCTACATCTGGCATAGCTGATGGATTAGCTATGCAGGATAGGATGGCTAAGATATGGCAGTGGATTAAGGATTTTGATATGCTTAATGGTCTTAAACACTAAAAAGTATTTTGATACATATAATGAAATAAGTCTGTAAGAGCTTTCTTAGTAAGCATGTCTTTTGCTTCTTGCTCTGAAAGCTCATTCTTATTGTAGTTCTCAGTCGCTGAATAAAGACTCCTTGTATATGAAAGGTTATTCTTGATTCCAATCAGTGAAATATCAATACTAATTCTATGATATGACTTGAATGACAGATTCTGTAAGTCATTATAGTTTATAGCCACTGATACCTTATCCATGTGAGGTATTTTACCATTATACCAGCTTTCTAAGCTGGTTCTTATAAGCTCAATGTTGTCCATATTATTTAGGTGTTAGTAAAATAAAAAGCAGGGTAGATTATACCCTGCTACAAATATAGTGAAAATAATGGACTGATGAAAGAAATGGCTAAATATCATTCAGTCCATCATCAAAAAGAGTCTTCTCTATAGCTCCCTTAGCCTCTCCAAACTCCTCTTCCTGATTAAGCTTCTTCTCTGCTTCCTGAATCATGGCAGCTACTTCTGGAATCATTTTCATGATAAGAAGGTATTCCTTGAGACTCTTAGTGTCAGAAGGAGTCATATCATCTAAAGCAGCTTGTACCTTATTCACTCCATTAGCAGCCATCTTTAAAAGCAAGGCAGCACTGGTGTCAAAAGTCCTATAGAACTCAATGGCAAGAGTAATCTGGGCATCAGGTTTCCATGTTTCTGGGAATCCTATGCCTTCCCTGACAGCATTAAGCCTGTCCTCATCATCAGTAATATATTGGTAGTCAGACCTCGGATCACAATAGAAATAAAGGAATGAAAGCTCCTGCATGGCTTTCTCCTTAGTCTTTGACTTATCCCTTTCCCAGAGTTTCTTGAATGGTTTGAGAGTAAGAGCCTCTGGAGCTACCCTTACCTCATATCCCTCATATTTGAACAGTCTCATAAGCTTTATAAATTAAAAGCCTGAGGGCTTCACAGCTGTCAGGCTTGATTGAATAAAAATACAAATTTTAAAAGTGCATTTATCGAATTCTGCGAAAGTGAGATTAGATTTTTAATTTGTTATCGGGTAATATGAGTTTCTTCTTCTTAGGTATTTCTTTCAAAGTATCATCATTGTTATAGACAACTTCCCTGCCATCTTCAATGATATACTTGATGTCTCTCTGGTCAATGAGGAAGCAGACCTGTGTTTCTCCATTCTCATCAGTAAGCTCTACTTCATTGAGTCTCAGCTTCACCATATCATTGCTGCCTATTGCCTTTACTGAATTAGACTCATTGGCAAGCTCTGCATACTTGTAGAAATTGATTGCCACAATATCTCCAGGTTTTACAAACTTTACATCATCACCTACTGCCAATACTGTCTGATAAGGTTTGATATCTCCCTTGACTGCTGTGATTATATTGGCTGCATTATAGTCATCATATCCATAAAGTTCCTCAGTCACCAGAACCTGGCTGAACATTGGCTTGATTTTCCTTAACTCTAACATGTTCTAATTTTCTTTTAATACTTAATTTCTTTTCATAATTCGTATAGAGCTTTCCTATATAAGGAATATTGAAGTTTGTTGGTATGGTCTTGAAATCATCCTCTGTCATAGATTGGAGATTAAGCTCCATTAGATGATTTTTAATAAAACCCCAATAGCTCCTATATACCAGCTCTATTGTCTTCTCTGGAATTCCAAGCTGCACAGATGCCTTTCTATAGGCTTGTCTTAACACGCTTTTCATTCTTGAAGTCAAAATAGATAAGCAATCCTGCTCCTTTACTATTATAAGAAGGTACAAGGGGAAGGTAAATCTTATTATCTACAATTACCCCATTTTTCCTGAACTTGGTAAGTATAACCTTGAAGTATGTCGGGGTAAGATTGCATGTAGCCATTATTTCCTTCTTTGCCTTCTTTCCCATAAGTCTTTCATCCACATCCTCAGGATCACTATACTTCCTGCTTAGCTCATCCCTTTTCTTAAGGAAGGCAGCAAGAACATCCATCTCAGTGTTAGTGAGGTTATGGATAGGCTTAGTAAACTCTGCCCAAACCCTGAAGAAATCTCCGTCTGGAGACATCTTCAGTTTTGAGTTAGAGTAAATTCTTATAAGGTTAGTAATACTTTCCATTATTTCTTTTCTTTTGTCTCTTTGTCTATCTCATCCAGAGTCTCTGTAACTAAAGTCTGGATTTTCAAAGAACACCTATCAATAAATTTAGGATCAAAGAAACTTTCCTTTCCAAGAATAGAAAGCAACATTCCCAAGATATTGAAGTTGTCAATTATCTTGTTTGCCTCATTTAGCTGAGCCTGAAGCTGATTGCGCTGAGTAGTCAAATTCACTGCAATATTTTCAAGCTGCTCATAAGTAAATTTCTGTGAAGGCTCTTCAACCTTCATCTTCTTTTTCTCTCCCATTGCTATTTAATATTAAATTAAACAATTCAACACCAATATGGCCACCTTAATTCCCTCTTCTTCACATAATCCTTCCCATATCTTGCCTTATACAAATTCTTCCATGTCTCAATGTCTGCAGATTCTAGTTCTACATTTCCACATTCAGCACAGTAATACTGTTTAGGCATAGCAGGAAGTTTTTGTATGTTCAGGGATAAGCATCTTTTACAAAAGTAGACAGGCTCGCTGTCATACTCATCCTTTGTCATACTCAATAAATTTTAAATGTGAGAGGCTTGGAAAGAGTCTTCCATGAATGGATGACAACTTTTAGCCTGATTTTTCAACTTTAACCGTTGCGAATTTAATAATAATTTTGTTATAAAACAAATAACTGAATAAAAATTTTTAGGGATAGTAAAAAATTTATTATTTAAAGGATTTTCGCATGCTGTTTTTTATCCTTAGATTTGTAGTCAGAATCATGCTTTACTATTACATATATATTACACTTGGTTATGAATAGTTCCTAAAGATATTTTATAAATGCTTGATTGCTAATTAGATAATTAAGTAAAGAAAGAAAAGCATTCGAATCCCCCAGCTTCCGCGATGATAGAAAAGGTTTAAAAAGGTTATAAGTTGGAAAGAGGGAATTCGTGATGAATTTCCTCTTTTTTCTTATCTGTTAAAATCAAGTCCCTATAGTTATACCATTAAAAATATTACACTTTAACTTGGGTGTAATATGAAAATATATTACACATATATTACACCTAATTCTAAAAATATTACACATGGGAACTCCTCAGGTAACATTAGTATATAACAGAAGGAAAAAAGAAGGAGAAGCATCCATAGAGATAAGAATTACCTATGAGATGAAACAAAAGTATATCAGCACTGGGATAAAAGTTAAGAACGAGGAATGGAAGAATGGAGAAATTGTTGAAAGATCTGATGCCATTCAGCTTAACAAGGAGCTAAGCAGACAGGTACTTGATGTAAGGAAGATGATAATGCAGATGAGTGAAGAAGGAAATATAGACATATTCAAAATAGGAAATAAGCTGGCAAAGCTCCACAGAGGCGAAATAAACTTCATGGACTTCTGTATGGAAAGGAGTAAGGTAAGGAAATACAGCAAGGCAGAAGATACCCAAGAGAGATATGACAGATTCCTAAGACTATTCAAGGAATGGGGTAGGATAGTGGACTTCAAGGATATTGATGAAAGAAACATAATCCTGTATGACAAGTATCTCAAGAACAAAGGCATGAAGCCATACAGCAAATGGAATAACTATCACAGGTTCCTAAACAGCTTCATCATGGATGCTATTGATGAGGGCCTGATTGTAAGGAATCCCTACAAATGGATAAACATAGATAAAGGAGAGAAGATCAGCATGAAAGACAGGTACCTCACTCCTGAAGAGTTTGAACTGATAAAGCTCCACAAGATGCCAACTAAAGGACTTGAGAGAGTAAGGGATGTATTTGTATTCCAGACATACACCTGTCTAAGCTACTCAGACCTGAAGGAATTCAGTGTGAGAGGACTTCATGACATTGATGGTATGAAGGTGTATATAGGAAAAAGACACAAGACTGGTAAAAGCTTCACAGTCCCCATGTTAAGAGAAGCCCTTGCTGTGCTTGATAAATATGAAGGTAAGCTCCCTATTATCAGCAATGTGAACTACAACCTTGAACTAAAAGGAGTTGCTTCTGTATGTGGCATTGACAAGCCTATAAGCTCTCATTGGGCTAGGCATACAGGAGCCACATTACTACTAAATAAAGGTATAGAACTAGGAATCATAAGTAAGATATGCGGGCATTCATCAACCAGGATTACAGAACAAGTCTATGCTAAGATACTAGACAAGACCATTGTCAATGCCCTTAAGAAGCTTGATAAATAAAAAAGAAGCCTCAGGTAAAAAGGCTTCTTTGGAAGATCCTGAATTGAGGGTATTTAGTTAAATTCAGGAATCCTTATAATTTCAATGTTAAATTTAAATCACCTTATCAATTAGACACAATTCTCCCTCCCTGCAGCACAGAAAAGCCTTGTTTTACCCTTTTTTGACACTTCAAAAGTATGTTATAAAACATCTTTTCTGTTATTAATCCTTGAATTTCCCAAACGCGGTTACATGAGTAGCCCCAAAGCCTGCTTTACCTCTACCTTTATTCCAGCTAATCTTGGTGCAGGAATTTGTTTATATCAAGGACCATTTTCATCTCTACCAGCAATATCTCAGAAACATAGTCTCTTACAAGCTGATGTCTAACCCTCAACTGATTACCCTCAGGGTGGTCTAAGCAATTAGCATACCTAGGAGATGGGACAAAGGTAATAAGACTTTTTGATATATGCAAATATTAAACATAAAAATTTATATCTTTATGTATGTCTTGGTTCCCAAGGTCCACTATTGTCAAATAAACTATTGAAAACATTAATATCCCCTCCGAATATCCACGAAATCAAACCAAGCAAGAAAGGGATACCTAGAAAAATAAACAGTATCAAGAAGCATCCAAACCTATTATTCTTGCTTTTCTCTTTTTCAATCTCAGCTATCCTCTTAGGATCTATAGTGCCATACTTAGAAAAAAGTTCAATTTCTTCCTGCTCTCTTTCTCTTTTCCAGTTTTCTTCAAAATTTTGATAGTAATTTCCCATAATCTTAAAATTTAAGTTTATGCAAATATAGTCATTTACACCTTATTATATATATAGGAGAGGTGTAAAAATAAGCATGTTTGAAAACACTTATTTTTTAATTGAGATTTAAGTAATTGATACTAAGGGTGTTAGGTGGGGAAAATAAATTTTTTTTGAAATTTTTTTTGAAAAATAATTTGATTATAGTTATGCATAAGGGGAATTATCGTCTTCTTCAAAAAATTTTTTAAATAATTCTGCAAGAAAGGAATAATTTTCAAAATTTTTTTGGTTTTTTAATATTGCCATAGTTATGCAAGAGAGGAATAGCCACCCCATACCCCCACCTGCTATTGGAGGTTGGGGATATCCCCCTGCCTTCAATGTAGGGTGCTCCACAAAGGAGCTTTGCATATTGACCTACATGGTTGCTTAAAACTTACTACTATGGCAACAACAACAGTTATCAATGGCATTGAGTGCCGAGTTAATGAAACACCTAATGGTACTATCTACTCAAAGAACTTCAGAAGCCTGAAGGAAGAGGCAATGGCTATTGGCTCTACTGAAGCTGAGGTTAATGAGAAGAGACATGCATTCTTCCTTGGTGGGAATGCCTATTATGTGGGTCCAAGCCTTCAGGGATTGAGTGCTGAGGAACTTGCTGCACAGGCTAAAGACATTACAGTGTGTGATTCTTCAATTGACGGAAGTCACTGGGTATCAACACTTTTCAAGGCTAATGGGGTTACCAGAATCTCCCTCCAGTTCTAACTCAGGGGGACTCTGTCCCCTTTTAAACCCTCTTCATTATGTGTATAGCACTTTTTGCCTACATAGGCTATGTATACTATACATAGTACTCATAGGCAATTAGTGCTTTATTTATCTATCCTTAAATCCTTAAATCATGGTTAAATACGAATATAATGGCATAATATTCTCAAATAAGGAGGATATGCAGGAGTACATACAAAGTGAATAAGCCACATAATCTATATAGTCCTAAGGCTGGTGGTTAAGCCTTTAATAAAAACAAAAACAACCACCACCAAAATAATAGGGAACTATGTACACAGTATATGATACTCAAGGAAAAAAGATAAAATCATTTACCTCATATAAGGCTGCATTTACATTCAAGATAGCAATGCAGAGGTATGATTGGAGAATAGAATAATCATAAACTCCATAATAATGATTTAAGGATAGGGATATCACTGGTATGAGATATATATGTGATATCAAATGGACCTGTAACTCAGTTGGTCAGAGTAGCAGACTCATAATCTGAAGGTCATAGGTTCAAATCCTATCAGGTCCACATTAATAACAATTAAAAACAACAATTATGGCAACATCAGCAAAGCAACAAGCTCTTCAGGATATTAAAGAGGAGCTTAAGAGAGAAGGTAAATCCTTCATTGGTTTTAGGTCAGAACTGAATCCTGTTATGCGGGAATTAGTTAAGTCTCACATACTCATGATGACTAAAGCAAAGAAAGGAGGACATCATGGAGTATAACTACAGGGATATTATCATAGGATTAATGGGTTGTATAGTAGTATTGATTGCTGCTTGGCTCAGTATCTGGATAATGCATTAAACAAAAACAACAAACCACCACCCCCAATAAATGAGGGTGAGTGGTTCATAATTTATGAGATATGAATGAATATATCAAGACAGATTTCTCCTGGTTAGAGGAATATATACCTGAGGGAGATCCAAGAGAAGATGAGATTTATATGTGGGAAGAAGATGACGAGGAAATAGTCTTCGTACCCAAGTATATATGGGAAGAGATAATGGGTAAGTCAATAATAATCACATTAAACTAATATGGAAGAAGAAGAAATTTATACAGATGGGTACTCACATCTCACAGATGACGAGCTTGATGACCTCTATGCAGAATGGGCAGATGAATACCTGTCATCCTTAGAGGCATACGATATAAATTATATTGATAGTGGGTTATAGAAATCCTAACCATTTATGAACATATCTTCCTTATAGGTATCTTTGACATGTCTAATTAAAGAAGAGAAGAATAATGGAAGAGAATAACCCACTAAAAAGCCAGGTAGGAGGCAATCACTATAAGAAGTTTGCCATTCAGCCTATAGAGTTCATAGAGAAGAATCATCTTTCTTTCTCTCAGGGCAGTGTAATCAAATATGTTTGTAGGTATAAGGATAAGAATGGTCTTCAGGATCTGCTGAAGGCTAAGCATTTCATTGACTTAATAATACAGTTAGAGTATGGAAATGATAGCAAAATGGAAGCAGGAGAGAAAGGAGAATAAGCTCCAAGAGAGAAAACAGGAGCTTGAGGACACTGTAAATGTGAGGATAGTAGATAATAAGCTAATGGTTGTGATATCCTCTTACAGAGCTTCTATTTACCTCTCTCCAGAGCTTTTCAAGGATGAGAAGCCTGAGAACATAGTAAAGAAAATCAGGGAGGATAATCTGAGATGACATAGAGAGGGGAGCCTGTTTCTTAAAATTTTCTCATGGTATTAGTTAGTTAGGTTTTTCTTCTGGTGGCTCCTCTCTCTTTTATAAGGCGTTGCTGATTCATTATAGAGATGGGCACTGGTTTTAAATGTCTGATTAAAAAACAAGTCTTTGATTAATTATACTCCAGTGTCCACATGGTTCCATAGTTCAAGGGATAGAACAGAAGTTTCCTAAACTTTAGATAGGAGTTCGAGTCTCCTTGGAACTACTAGTATACATGACATCCCTGTGAAGCTTGTATATAATTCCTGTGAGTTAAAGGGTGTTGTAACAGGTGGCTCTATGCCAAGAATACCCATTTATTGTAAAACCGAAGGTTATGATACATTAGAATCCTATGATGTGGCAGGGCACATCATAGGTTTTATAAGGAAAGATTATGGAACATACAGATTTACTGATTTGCCAATGCCAATCCCCAGAACACCAGATAATGTTCTTATGGGATGATGATGAGAATCCTGCAGTATACATGGAAATTCATCTCAATAAGCTTCCATTCTTCAAAAGACTCAAGTATGCTATAAAGTATATCTTTGGATATAAATGTAAGTACGGAGCTTTTGATGAGGTAATCCTCAAGCCTGAGGATGCCTATAAAGTAAAGGATATTCTAACATACTTAGAGCATGGAAGAAAAGAGGATACCAGGATTTGAGGAGTATACTGTTACTCCTGAAGGTAGAGTATTTTCCTATAAATTTGGTAGGAAAAGGGAACTTCGTATCTATGTCTATGATGGACGTAATATAGTGAAGCTATCTAAGAACAGCTATCCATATTATAGGTCAGTACCCTTACTTGTAGCAAGTGCATTCTTGCCAAAGCCTAATAAAAAGTGCTATATGATAAAACATATAAATGGTAACAAATTGGATGATAACCTGTCTAATCTAAGATGGGTTGTCAGTAGAGATAATATTTAAAGTTATGGATGCAAAGTATGCAATCTGTTCTATCAAATAGAAAGATGATGGAGTTATTGGAGATGGCTATGTATTCAAGTTGTCTCTTGATTTAGAGAATGAAGAAGAAGATGAAAGAGTTTTCTACTATTGTAATGATCCTGTAGATATAGAGTATCTCACTCAAGAAGATAATGGTGAAGATTTTGTTATCTTAAAGGATAGTATTCAATATATTAAAGAACTATAGTATGGATAAAGAAGTTAAAATAGTCCCTCCTAAGGGATATGAAATAGATAAGGAGAATAGTACAGTTGACTGTATTAAATTTAAACCTATTTCTAAAAAGTGGAGAGATAATGAACTTGCTAGAATTACTGGTTACTTTATTGGAAATGCGTCTGATATTGTTAAAGTCGATATGATTTGTCATAATGAAAAAGATAATTATAATGTATTTGCTACTGAGAAGCAAGCTAAATCTGCTTTAGCTATGGCTCGTATTAGTCAAATTATGGCTAACGATAAAAGATTTGGTGGCGTTGTTGATGAAGAGTGGAAAGATCACTATACATTAAAATATGTTCTTACTAGATGTGAAAATAAGATAGTTTCATATTCATATACAACTCATTATGAATTTCTTGCTTTTCATACTGCTGAACAATGTGACCTTTTTCTTAGAGAAAATGAGGATTTAGTTAAGGATTATCTAATGATTAAATGATTATGAAGGAAAGGTATATAATAGTTATTTGGCCTGAGGTTCAAGATTTAATGGATTATGCAGGATTCAGAGAAAATAGTTATCTAATTAATGATGATAAAGGATTAGATGACTTTGGTTCTTCTGCATACTTTGTAAATGAGGAGTGGTATAGTAATATAGGTGTGTAACTATGGCTGATTTAAAAATATACTGTAAAGGTTCTACTGATGCTAGGTACAAACTCAATATTCTAGCACAATATGGTATTACTACAGGCGAATATGAAGGTGAGATTAGTGGACCAGCTTTTTATATATTAGATAAAGAAACAAAAGAACTAAAAATGTGCTGGCCTGCATCAGCAGATGGTATAAAAGATATTCCAGAAGTCTGTTATGATTTCTTTAGAATATCAGATCAAGCAAGAGAGAAAGCATATTCAAACTGTGAGCAACGCTCCAGAGACATAATATATATGTTAACTTCTACCATATCTGAGTGGTTTGTCTGGGATGAAACTCCAGAAAGACACTCTTATTGGAGTAATTGGCATGGAACTTTGCTAAAAATGGATAATCCTCAGATAGAAGAAAACGCGAAGATACCTACTCCTACATTTAAAGAAAGGAACATAGTAATAGCAGATACTAAAGAACTAATAAAAGAGTATTTAAATAATAGTTTAACTTCTAAAGAATTACATTATGAAAGTAGATTACAAGAACAAGAAACTTATCTCTCAGGAAGAGATGGAGCAGAGCCAGTTAGATTTCATGGTGGAAAGCACCAAGTTAGAATTGCAAGCAAGCATCTTAGCTACCAGAAAGCAGTTGGAAGAGGCTAAGGTAAGGCTTGAGAATGCTAAACAGGAATATCCTATTAACTTCCAGAACATTATTGATGCTCAGTTAGAAGTAAGGGATTATTCTGATGGTTTAAAGGCTCTTACTGACTTACAAGAAGAGTTTGGATTTAACTCATAATCTTCCAAAATCCTGATTATAGGAGCGAAAATAGATACCTTGTAAACGTGAGTTTACAATATTAGAGTAAGACACTAAGGCTTACACATCTATAATTATGTGAGGTTAAAGGAAGATGCCTAAGTTGAAATTTATTTTTGGTTCGGTTAAAGTCAGATTCAGTCCGAAATAACAACGTGTATTGGAACACTACCAAAGATATCTTGCAAGAGTTTCAATTAGGTAAGAATGACCTCGACAAGTAATCACACTTGGGAGCAGATGGAAGCTCTGCATTTATGGGGTACATGATGGGCATAGAATAAGTCTAATAGGTTAGTCTTAATAATCATCTATGCTGTAGGTCTGATTCCTGCTACCCCTCAATAATAACTTTAAAACTATGTCAGGAATAAGGGAACAAATAGAACACCTTGAATATTGGTGGTCTAAGAATAGTGATACTCCTTGGAAGAACTATTCAAGGAGTAGAAAGAAACTAAAGAAATGGATGAACAGATTCATCAGAAGAAAAGGTAAAACTATTGATGAAGATGAAACTGGATTCAAAGTAGGCAGAAAACCTACAAGCGGTTGGGAATATTAAACGTGAGACTTATGGCAGCAATAGATAAAATTTATTTAAACTCTTACAAAGAATATAAGGAATTTCAGAAATGGTTATTAGAACAGCCTAAACTGAAAGACAAGTATGGTAAAGAAGTTTCTATATATAGTTATTTCTTTACTTGGTGGGATGATCCAGATGACATTCCAGACTTAAATCCACATAGTGATGAAGAAGCTGTAGGGTGTTTAGCTGGTGTTTGTGGTTTTATTGTATCGTCTATAGTCTATGTGTTGTTATTCAGTCTATGTTTTACGTTTACAAAAGGTATGCTAAGGCCAATTTTAATTTTTATAGATAGTGCAGTAGTGTATCCAATAGTAACGATATATTTGATGGAATTGTCATTTAAGATTGGAGACAAAATATACAAAAAGATAAGAAAATGAAAAGCTACACAGATATAGAGCAGAGCAAGGAGTTAGCAGAGATTCTGCCAATAGAGAGTGCGGATATGGGATGGTATTATAGTAAAGACCCGTATGCCGCAAGAAATCAAATGTGGATTGGTACTAAAGTTGAAAATTCAGATATTCCTTGTTGGTCATTGGCTGCATTACTTAATGCCTTACCGTCATCAACATTAGACAGTTCAGATGACCACTATTATAGAGTGCGTTGTAGAGAAAGGTTTACAGAATGGCATGACAATGGAGTTGATGCCTGCGTAGAAATGATACTAAAGCTACACAAGGAGGGATTATTATGACATTTACAATTCAGATAAAGGTAGATACACAAGACCGTTCAATAAAGGATGAGTGTATAGAAGCACTGGCTGAACTTCTTGATACAAAAGGAGTGTATTTTGACGTGGGATATGACCCTAATGAAATAGATAAAGATTCAATAGCTAAAGCATAAGGAGGGTGTGTTATGAATGAACACTACTTGGAATGGTTGTTCCTTCGGAGAAATTTTGATTATTGGTTTAATACTAAACCTAAGTCCGTTTGCAGAGGCGATACCTATAGTTTTCAAGGCAAATTGTATGACATTCAAAAAATGGAAGAAAGGTACATTGAACTTACTAAAGAGTTATTATTAGAATATGAGCTATGAGCAAGAAAGAAGAAAAAGCAAGAGAATATAGATTAAGAGCTGTTTTCAATACCGAAAGATACCTTGAAGGAGGTAGCAATATTGAGAGAGCTTATATAGCAGGTTGGGATGCTTGTGAAGCAGAATCTATTGAAATAATAAAGACAGCAGAAGACCATGCTTATTTTGCAGGTTCAGAAGCTATGAGAGAAAAGTTGATAGACAAGGCTTGCGACTTTTTGGAAACATACCCACACATGTTTATGGGTATATTGCGGAGTGAAATGATTGATGACTTTCGTAAAGCAATGGGAAAATGACTATGAACATAGACATATCACTGGAAGATATAAGGCAGAATACTATTAATGAGTGCTCAATGTGTACTAAAGAAAGTAAAGACTGCTGTGTATGTGTTTGGAAAAAGTAAATAAGGAGGAATGACTATGAGAAAGATAAACATAAGTAACCCAGATGAACTAAAGAAGTTCAAGCAGGAAACATCAGGATTTGTTTCAAGCTATGGATTCCCTTATAGGCTTGATGATTTGACAGAGAAAGGGGCTAACTATACCGTATTCTGCCCTCTAAGATGGAAGCAGGTATTTTCTCCCGCAAAGCTAAGAAAGCTGCTTAAAGAGGATGTAGATGCTGACCAAATAAAAGTGGAGTACATAGACTTTGTGCAAGAAACCACTCAAGAGAAAAAAGACCAAATTTGGAATATAGATTATTGTTAGGAGGAATAGTTATGGATTACGAAAAAACATATAAAGAAGCTCTTAAAAAAGCTAAGAGATTGTATGAACAAGGCACTATCACAGAAAGCCTTGCACATATTTTCCCCGAACTCAAAGAGAGCGAGGGCGAGGGGATAAGGAAAAATATTATCTCGTTTCTACGTTCTAAGAACGGATATATGAATCCAGATGAAGACTGGGATTTCCACAACAGATGGCTTCCTTGGCTTGAAAAGCAAAAAGATACTAATGTCTTAATTCAGGAAGCATCTGAAAAAGCCTATACTGAAGGTATGCGAGTAGAAAGAAAACATTGGCTTGAAAAGCAAGAAGAAAGTACACTTATTAAAGAAATTAAACGAAGAAAGGAATTGTTCTCACAAGAGAAAGAGAAAGCAGTGTCATCCAATGATAAATTGTCGTTAGGCGCAAGGATAGCCATGCTTGAAGAATTACTTGTTTTTGTGAAAGAGAAGCAAGGTAAGCAGACGCCAACATCTGATAATATTGAGACAAAGTTCCATGAGGGTGAGTTTATTGTTAATCATTGTGGAACACTTCGATACATTGAAAGAGTTGATAGTACTGGTTATCAGACAGACGGTGGGTGGCTTCTACATAATGAGTATGAAAAGTTTTTTCATCTTTGGACTATTGCAGACGCCAAGGACGGCGATGTACTTGAATTAGATTGCGGCATTGGTATATTCAAAGACAAGTGTATGGATGGCTACAATATACATTGTTACTGCTATTATAGCAACGAAGGTATTCTTGAAATAGATGAAGATAGTTTATATGACATATATCAATCTAATCCAGCCACCAAAGAACAGCGTGATACTCTCTTTGCAAAGATAAATGAAGCTGGGTATGAATGGGACGCTGAGAAGAAAGAGCTGAAGAAGATTGAGGAAGATGGTGTAGCATATAAAAAACAAGTAATGTCTGAAATGGCTAATTTGGCAACAACCTATGTAAAACAGAAATCGCAACCTGCTTGGAGTGAAAAGGATGAAGAGGAACTTGGTATTGCAATTAAATATCTACAACAAGCAGGTCAGTGGGATTCTGCGACTTGGCTTAAATCACTAAAAGAAAGGTTGTAAGGAGAATAATATGATACATGAATTTGACCCTGTAATATATCCAAGAAAACTTTGGATTACCTATGATGCTACATCAGATGAATTGAACAAGAAATTCCCAACTGGTGATATTGAAGGAAATAAATTTAAAGAGCAGGATGGCTATTATGGCATAACTTATAGGACAGCTGATGAAAACAATAAAGGAGGAGTCCTTATAAGATTTGCTGATAATAATGAATCAATGCAACCTTGGAATTTAATACATGAAGCTATCCATGCAGCAGGTCTGATTTGTCAATATGTTGGAATACAGGCAGACTGGGATAATGACGAAGCATTTACCTATCTTGCTACATGGATAGTAAAATGTTGTGAAAGTATTAGATATAAGAAAGAATAATTATAGAGATATAGTAATACTTTATTAAAAAATGATTCAGTTCCTGATAATACTGATAATAGCTAATTTAATTGGTAAAATCATAAATGGAAAAGATTGAATATACTTTGACTTTTGCAGACAATGGAGTTGTAATCACACCAGAAGATGCTGCCTGCAGTGTGTACGAAGAAGAGGACAAAGGGATTAACCCAAAAGCTTGTAAGGCTATTGGAGAGGAGATATATAGTTATTTGCTTGATGATATGATGAATGGTCCTCATTATAGATATAAGATAACTATTAATATTGAACCATTAGAAGGATAGTATAATATGGTGTGGTTAGTTGTGGTAGTTATTACTGTCTATGCAGGCAGCTGGTTATTCAGGAATAATAATGAGTACTGAGATATGCCTAATAAGTATGTGTCATTGAGATCAGGAAGGCAGGAACATCCTTCTTGGTGTGGGCATCCTAAGGAGAAGGGCTTTCCTTTTTGCTATTCAGCTTCAAAGGGAATGTGCAGAATGCCTCAGAGATGCTATAAGTGTGAATATTTCATAGGAATAAAGGAGGATACTCTATGGAAATCGTAGAAATAAAGCTGAGGGAATATAATCCCTTCAAGAATCAGTATGAGCTATATGCCTTGGTGAAGAATCCAAAGGCATTCTCAAAGTATGAGTATAAGAAGTTTGTATTCCTTACTAAGAAAGAGATGAATGAAATCAAGGTAGGGGATGTATTAGACTAACACTTTTGCTTCAAATATATGTAAGGTTTATATTTGCTATGCGCAAATAGAAACTTTTTCATGGTATGTTTTCTCCTGTTGTTCGTGAGAATAGCAGGAGTTTTTCATTTGTAAATTCAAGGAGACCTGATTGTTGTTGATGTCTGTACTCTGGTAAGCTTTGCCTTACTGGGGTACAGAATTTTCATTTTCAGGCTCCACATTATTAATATTAATAACAATCAGATTTATGAAAAAGAGAACAAAGGCTGCTAAATGGACAGCAGCAGATGAGGACATCCTCATCAACAATGTAAGGGAGAATGTTACCAATCTCTCAAAGGCATTCAAGCAGACTGCCTTGGAGACTCAGAGAACCCCTATTGCATGTTCAGCTCACTGGTATGCAAATACAAGCATCAAGAGTGGACACTGCCTGTTTGTAACTCTGTCTGGTAAGCACATCAGCGTGAATAGAAAGAATGGTAAGGGTAAATCTTCCTCACTTCCCCTCTATAAGAGGGTTCTGAGGGTTTTAGGATTGTCACTTTAAACAATTTACTTTGCATGTGAAATGTATATTTATGCAAAAAATGTTTTAAAACATGAATAAATATGCATAAAATAGTTGTTTTTCTGCTATCTATTGCATAAATTTGCATTGGTTACATCGCATGTTAAAGTTGGAAAGTCAAATGATGTGGTAAGGGGCTAAAGCTCCTTGCCACTTTTTAACTCACTAGAAATGAATAAGTCATCATTACAGCAGAAAGAATATGAGTCTCTCAAGAATGAGAAGAGAGTCATACTCAAGTGGGCTACTGGAATGGGTAAGAGTAAGGTTGCAATAGACCTTCTATCACACCTTTCAGAAAATAAGCCTAAGACTGAGGTTCTCTTACTGGTTGCTGAGAGGTCACACATCTCAAACTGGGAAGACGAATTCAGGAAATGGAACCTAGACAAATCCAAATTTGACATCTCAATAAAATGCTATGCATCTCTTCATAAGCTTGTAGGAATGAAGTTTGATGCAGTTGTCATGGATGAAGCACATCATGCATGTACTCCTAAGAGGCTTGAAATCCTTGAAACCATGCAGGCAGAGTATGTATATCTGCTCTCTGCTACATTCTCCCATGAGAAGCTTGAAGCATTGGAGGATATATTCGGAAGATTCACAGTAAACACTGTAAGCCTCAAGACAGCCATCTCAAACAACTTTCTCCCTGAGCCTAAGGTAATCATCATGAGGCTCACATTAGACGATTCTAAGCCAAATATGACAATCAAGTATGGTGAAGGAGACAACCTTCCTACAGTTGATTGGAATGACAGGTATCAGTATATCAGAAAAAAGCAGCCTTGCCTGATCAGGTGTACTGAAAGGCAGAAATATGTCTATTACACTAATGAGATGGAGTATTGGAAGGAGAGGTATCAGAGAAGCCATAATGCCTTTCAGCATAACAAATGGGTAAGCTTGGGAAGCATAAGGAAGAGATTCTTGGGGGAACTCAAGACTCCCTATGTGAATATGCTCCTTGAGAAACTTAAGGATAGGAAGAGATTTATATGCTTTTGTGCAAGTGTATCTCAGGCTGAGGATTTAGGCTCTAAGAATGCCATAAGCTCCAGGAGGAGAGATAATCAGAAAGTCATAGATAAGTTCAATGCAAAGAAATCAAGTTCTCTGTATGCTGTAGGAATGGCTACTGAAGGGCTTAATCTTACTGACATTGAGGCTGGGGTTATAGTACAGCTTGATGGCAAAGAAAGGCTTTTTATACAGAAGTTTGGGCGAAGTCTTCGTGCTGAGGATCCTGTAACTTATATCCTCTACTATGCTAATACCCAAGATGAAAAGTATCTTGAAAAGGCTCTGAATAACATTGATGAGAAATATATCAAACGTATAAATGTCACACCACTTAATTTAACTAAAGCATGAAAATAGTTTTTGACACGGATGCCTGTGAAAAGTATGGTAGGGATGTAGACCTTATACTCTATCTCATCTCCTTGTATGCAGGCTCTAAGATTACGGTAAACACATTTGAGAAAGCCAGACAGCAGGGTTTTCTGAGGTTCAGTCAGTCTTATAGCAGTAAAGAGCCATTCCCTACTTATGTAGATTCGTCAGATGAGGGAAAGTTCCTTGTAGAAACTATAATGGCTGAAGGAGATACCAAAGAGGAGCCTAAAGACAGGTTTACAGCTCTCGCAGAGAAACTTAGGGAGCTTTATCCCGCAGGAAAGAAACCTGGTTATGCATACACTTGGAGAGATTCTGTACCTTGCATCGTTGATAGGCTCAAGAAATTTGTACTCAAGTATGGCAATTATTCAGATGAGGAAATAATTGATGCTACTAAGAGGTATGTAGCCTCTTTCAATGGTAACTATACCTATATGCAGCTTTTAAAGTACTTTATCTGGAAGAACAAGGTAACAGGGGCTGAGTTAATAGAAGGAAGAATGGTAGGAGAAGTTGAAAAACAATCTCAGCTTGCAAGTTGGCTTGAGGATAAGGAAGATGAGCATGTGAACAATCTTACTGATTGGGGTATAGAACTTAAATAGATATATGTGTTATGGGAGAATTGTATAATAAGACTATAGCTGAGCTTGAGGAGAGAAGGCAGAATGTTGCTAATGGCGGCATAAACTGCATACCATCTCCATTTAAGAGGTTCAGAAATGACTTCTGTGGTATAGAGCAGAGTACCTACTATGTGATTACAAGCTTCACAAAGGGCTCAAAATCCATGTTCACCTCATTTACTTTCATTTATCATACTATCATGTATGCTTATTTTGCTAAGGAACAGGTAGATTTCAAGATTATCTATTTTCCTCTTGAGGAGACAAAAGAGAGAATCATGCAGAGATTCATGTCTTGGCTTTTATTCCAGAAAAGTAAGGGGAAAATAAGAATCAGTCCTAAGGAATTAAGGTCTACTACCGAAGCTGTGGATGAGGAAGTCCTAGACAGATTGAAAGAGTTTGACATTCAAGATTTGATGCAGTATTTTGAGGAGCATGTGATATTCCCTACAGAGGCCCCTAATCCTACAGGTATTTATAAATTCTGCAAACAGTATGCTGAAGAGCATGGAACTGTGAAGAAGAAGACTATTAGAATTAAGGATGAGTTTGGAGAACCTCAGGATGTCGAAGCATTTGAGAGCTATGAACAGGATAATCCAAATGAGTATAGGATGATCATCATAGACACAATCAATCTTATTGATACTGAGAGAGGTATGAAGCTCAAGGAGAGCATAGACAAGCTTTCAGAGTACTGTGCTAAGTATCTTAGGAATAGATATCACTATTCTCCTATAATTATTCAGCAGCAGGCTTTTGAATCAGAAGGCAATGAGTCATTCAAGCTTGGAAGAGTAAGGCCTTCTGCTGTGGGCATGGGTGATTCAAAATACACGTCAAGAGATGCGAATGTAGTTCTTGGTTTGTTTTCACCTTTCAGGTTTGGTATTACAGAATATCTTGGATATGATGTGACTATACTTAAGGACCATCTTAGATTCCTTGAAGTGCTTGTAAACAGAGATGGTGAGATGGGGGGCATTCTGCCACTATGGTTTGATGGTGCAGTGTGTGACTTTAAGGAGCTTCCTAAGTCTGATGACAAAGCTGCTATGGATAAAGTATACGCTTACTGCAAAAGCCTTAAAAACCAACAAAACCCCACCACCACCAACAAAAGCAGCATGTTGCTGCCTATATCAAAGATAGTTAAACACCATTTAAATTTTAAATTATAGAACATGAGTAATTTAGTAATTGTGCTTGGAGCCAGTGGTAGTGGTAAGTCCACTAGTATAAAGACACTGAAGCCAGAAGAGACAGTAATCATCAATGTACTTGGCAAAGATTTACCTTTCAAAGGTTCCCGTGTAAACTATACAAGGGAAAAGAAGAACCTTATTCAGTCTGCTAGTTGGGATAATATTATCTCCATGATGCAGTCAATTAGTAAGAACTTTCCCAATATCCACAACATTGTCATTGATGACGCAATCTATGTTATGCGTACAGAGTTCTTTGACAGGTCCAAGGAGAAGGGATATGACAAGTATAATGAGCTTGCAGATCATTTCAGAAGGATTATTGCAGAGGGAAATAGCTTGAGAAAAGACATCACAGTGTTCATGCTCCTACATACTGAAGCAGTAGAAGCAGAAGGCAGTGTAATAGGCTATAAAGCTTCAACAGTAGGTAAGCTGTTGGATAAGATGTATAATCCTATTGAGTCTGTGTCTATTACCTTATTTGCCCAGCCTAAGTATGATGAGAAGGGAAAGCCTCAGTTTGGCTTCTGGACTCATCCTATGAAGGTCAATGGCCTTGAGATTCCAGCAAAGAGTCCTGATGAAATGTTTACAGAAGATTTCATTGACAACTCACTTCAGCTGGTACTTGACAGAATGAATGAGTATTACGGAGAATAATTCCACCATCAATAAATATTAACTTTAAACGATTAAGAAAATGGAAAAGAAATTTACGAAAATCCAGATTGCAGCTATTAAGAGAACTGCCCAGAATGTAGCAACATTTGTAACTAAGAAAGAAAGACTGCTGGCTAAGAAGCATGAACTTGATGCTGAGATTGTAGCACTTCAGCCTATGATTGATGCCTTCCAAGGCCCTATTAAGGCTATGACAGGTGGCTACACTACTGAAGATTTGGTTGTAAGAACTGCAGTCAAGACTGGAAAGCTTGACCCTAAGACTGGTAAAGAGATTATCCAGTGGAGATATGATATGAGATATCCTGAGACTGTTGTTCCTCCTACAGATGAGGTTAAGGTTCTTGGTACAGAAGAGCCTCTTTCTCAAGCAGAGGAGACTGCAGAATATATAGCCCAGAATGAAGAGGAGTTTGCTAATGCTCCTATTTCAGAGGAATCATTCCCAGGCTGGGAATAAGAATAATCAAGGGGGTAGGATAGTCCTACTCCCCTTTAATCATATAACAACAATTAAAAATTATTAGAGATTATGGCAATAGGTAAAGCAAAAGCCTCTGCAGAAGCTGGCAGTGGTTTTAAGATGTACATTGGTGTTGGTTCATTCAGAGTACTTGGTGTAAATCCTACCAAGGAAGAACTTAGTAAGTTCTATGGTAGGGAGATGCAGAATGATCCAACTTATGTGAGTCAGAAGACAGATAAGGATGGCAAGCCTTATACCCAGACAAGAATCAGCTTTATGATTCAGGCAGACCCTTCAGATGGCAAGAGTGCAAAGGATGCAAATGCAGCACTTAAGGAGCCTTTGAAGACTACTATCAATTTCTTTGTGGATTCTCGTTATAGGTATAATTCTGACCAGAGTAAGGTACAGGTGATTGACAAATATGGCAGGACTGCATGGGTTACCATAGAGCAAGCTAAGAACAAGCAGATTCCAGTATATTCCAATGGCCCTGCAAAGCTTGACAAGGATTATAAGCCTTGCCATACAGGTGAAGAGGAGTTAGTGAAGTTCATTATTAATTACCTGAACATCACTCCTATTGAGAGCTACAATAAGAATACTGGTACTTGGGTTCCTGCTCCACATCCAGAGGACTGTGAGTTGGATTATCACTTTGCAGACTATCTTAAGGGTAATGTAAGTGAACTTAAGGAGATGTGTACTCTTATTCCTACCAATAAGCTAAAGATTCTCTTGGGTGTAAGGACAGATGATGAAGGCAAGCAGTTCAATACTGCATATACCAGGACTACTTTGAGGAATGGTTCCCAGTCATACAATGTACTCAAGGATGAGATTGAAAATTCCAAGAATGCTGGTGGCTTGAAGGACACAGTCTTCACAGATGATCCCGCAAGATTAATCACTAATATCCACGAGTATAAGGAGAATGTCAAGGAGACTAACCTTGATAAGCCTGCTACAGATGACCCATTTGCATCAGATGCAGATGATCTTCCTTTCAGCGACAGCCCATCAAATGATGACCCATTTGCAGATGTAGCATAGAGTAAAGAAGGTAATTTATGAAAGCTAACTCAAGTGAGACAGTAAACGAGGTAATGAGTAGGGTATCTCAATATGAGATACTCTCTCACTACTTTGGAATAACCTCACTCCCAGCTCTAATAAATTCACCTCTGAGAAAGGATGAACATCCTTCTTTCTCTATTTATTCTCCAGATGGAGAGAAAGTGTTTTATATTGACTACGCAGACAGGAGGGTACATGGTGACATATATTCCCTTATGCAGAAATGCTTCAATCTCTCTTTCTCTGAAGTCATACGTAAGATAGGCAGGGAGATGAAGAAGCCTTCCAATGAGAGGATAACCATAAGGTATACCAGAAAGTCAATCCCAAGTCCTGATACTGATATCAAGGTTAAAATCAGGGAATGGCAGGATTATGACTTGGCTTATTGGGAATCTTATGGTATATCCCTTCAGTGGCTTAAGCATGCAGAGGTCTACCCAATATCCCATAAGATAATATATAAGGATGGCACAAGGTATGTATTCCCTGCAGCAAAATATGCCTATGCCTTTGTTGAGAGGAAAGAGGGTAAAGTCACTATCAAGGTATATCAGCCTTTCAGTAGACTTTATAAGTGGTCAAACAAGAATGATGGCAGTGTGGTAGGCTTGTGGACTAAGATTCCAAAGAAAGGAAACAAGCTTGTCATCTGTTCCTCACTCAAGGATGCCTTATGCCTTTGGGCTAATACCAAGATACCATGTGTCTATATGCAGTCTGAGACTACAGGAATGTCAGAGACTGCAAAGAAAGTACTTATGTCAAGATTCAAGCACATCTTCATCTGCTTTGACAATGATGAGCCAGGATTGAGGGATGGGGTGAATTTTTCTAAGGAGACAGGCTTCAAGAATGTAGTTATACCCAAGTTTGATGGTGGAAAGGATATATCTGACTTCATGAAGCTTAAAGGAAGAGAAGAGTTCATCAGAGTAATTAAACCGTTATTTGATATTGCTTGTGAACAATAAAGTAAGAAATGCCACTCCTTTGGAATATGATGGTATAACTTTTAAAAGCAAGTTAGAAGTTACTACCTACAAAGCTTTGAAAGAGGCTGGATATAATCCAGAGTACGAGAAACATACATATACCCTGCAAAAGAGCAGCTTATTCTCTATTCCTTGTTATACTCCATACAAAGATAGGAAAATACATAAGGAGGTATGGGGGTTGAACAAGTATAAAACCATAGGGATGAAATATACTCCAGACTTTAGGTTTGAGATAGATGGTACAGAAGTGTTTGTAGAGGTGAAGGGATACCAAAATGACAGATACCCCTATCAGAAGAAATTGTTTCTTAAGTGGCTGGAAGACAACAATCATAAAAGCATATTCTTTGAGATACATAACAACAAACAGCTTAAGCAAGCATTGGAAATATTAAAAGAATGGAAAGAAAAAGTTTAAAGGACATCAGCTGGTTAGTGGATGAGCCTACATACAGGCAAGATCCAGCACTCAGTTATTCGACTCTTGCTACCTATGAGAGAGTAGGATTTGAGGGATTGGACCACCTATATGACAAGGTAGAATCTACGTCACTCAGCTTTGGAAGCTATGTAGACTGTTATATTACAGAAGGAGAAAAAGCCTTCAATGATAAGTATATGATAAGTGACTTACCCTCATTGGAGCCTAGTGTAGAGCCTGTTGTAAAGGAAATATTCAATCAATTCAAGAACTCCTACACCAATATCAATGATATTCCAGATGCCCAGATTATGCCTATCATAGCACAATATGAGTACCAGACAAGATGGAAGCCAGAGACAAGGTGTAAGTCAATCAGGGAAAAAGGACAACAGTATTACTACACTCTCTTCATGGCTAAGGATAAGACTGTTATTCCACAGAATGTATATAATAAGGTGTTTGCCTGTGTAAGAGCCCTTAAGGACAGCCCTCAGACCAAATTCTATTTCTGTGAGGATAATCCGTTTGACAATGTGGAGAGAAATTACCAACTTAAGTTTAAGGCTACATTTAATGGAATTCCTTACAGATGCATGGCTGACTTACTTGTAGTCCTTCATGACAAGAAGGTTGTCATTCCTGTAGACTTAAAGACAAGCTCCCATAGAGAGTATGATTTCTACAAATCCTTTGTTCAATGGAAATACATCATCCAAGCTAAATTGTATTGGAGGATAATCAGGTCTAACATGGATAAGGATGATTATTTCAAGGATTTCAGACTGGCTGATTATAGATTTATCGTGGTTAACAATATTGACAACCCAAACCCTTTGGTATGGGGCTTTGACAAGACTCAGGAAGAAGGGGAATTCAGGGTTGGAGATACTGTGATGCGTGATCCAGAGGTTATAGGAAGTGAACTATATCACTATCTGCAAGAGAGACCTCAAGTTCCAAATGGTATTAAAGTTGAAGGAATTAACAGCATCACAGAATGGCTAAGCAAGACAGTATAAATCAGAAAAAGAAGAATAAGCTGAGAGACCTTGATTGGTCACAGAGAATGTTTATGTATAACAGGCTTTGTAAGCAATTCCATGAAGGAGATATTCTTTATAATTTGGACATTACTAACATGTGGGGTGAGTATCTCTTGGTAGCAGCCAAGTCAATATTCAAGATGGATGGTATAAAGTTCTATTATATCATGCTTCTTGGGCTTGATAAGACTGAGGATGGATTCAAACCTAACAACCTAAAGATTTCATTGGCTCCTGAGAAGCTTGAAAATCTGTCCTATCTGAAACCAATAGGTACCTGCAAATTCAGGGTAGTGTCTGAAATAGAAAGTGCAGACATAAATACTGAGTTAGAGGAAAATTATAAGAATATTGATCCTTGGAAGTACAATAGCAGACTTACTACCAGAAAACCCGTAAGAAGAAAATATGATTCTAATGGTGAGCTGGTAATCAAGGTAATTAACTGATTAAAATAATAATTTATGAAATTAAAAGTCAAGATTAAAAGATTCAAGAATGAGGAAGGCAAATATCCAGTAGCTTTTCCAAAAGTCATCAAAAAAGGAGAATGGATAGATTTGGCTTCTTCTAAGGAAGTAATCATTGATGCCCCTCAGGCAGGAACACTTAAAGGCTCTGAAGCCAAGAAAAGGGATGTAATATCTGAGGTTACCTATATTCCTCTTGGGGTGGCTATGGAGCTTCCTGAAGGCTTTGAGGCAATAGTGGCATCAAGGTCATCTACTGCAAAGAAGCTTGGAGTAATGATAGCAAATGGAATAGGTGTTATAGACAACTCCTATTGTGGAGACAATGATGAGTGGGTGTTTCCTGTAGTTCCATTGAGAAAGACTTCAATAGCCGTCAATACAAGAATCTGTCAATTCAGGATACAGCTTAGTCAGAAGGCTACACTATGGCAGAAGATTAAGTGGCTTTTCTCATCTGGAATTGAATTAATCGAAGTTGAATGCCTGGGAAACGAGTCAAGAAAGGGTCTTGGTGAAGGAACTGGGCAAGGAAATCTTTAATGTATGGGTAATTTGTTTGTATTTATATGGGCAGTATTTGTACTGTCTGTAGTCTTCTTGTTAGTATGGAGGAGTTGTTCAAAGAATCCTCAGTATGAGTTTCAGCAATATGGGACTGTTGATATCCCTTATGTCATCCTTGATATGCAGGGACATAAACTCAATATGATTGTTGATTCAGGCTGTGGTACTTCAATATTGAATAAGCCTGCCATTGATGAGTTTGGTATAGACTATAAGAGCCTGAATAAGGGTTATTCTATAACAGCTCTCACAGAAGAGAAGATGGATATTAATTGCATCTTGGTTGAATACACTCTTCATGGAGAAACAGTTGTAGATGAGTTCTCAGTATATGACACCCCAGATTTCGGTAATTTCATGCACATGTATGGAATAGAGATTCATGGACTTCTTGGCACTAATTTCTTTGATGCTCATAGCTGTACCTTGGATTTTAAGAACCATTGTCTTACATTCTCATGATATATCTTGTTACAAAAAGCAGGGAGTTGTTTCCCAATGATGACTATGTAATTATATCAGCAGAGGAATCTCTAAAAGCCATGCAGGAATGGAAGAACATTCAATGTGACTCTGAGACCTCAGGAAGAGACCCTCATCTGTGTGACATTCTTTGCATCCAGTTTGGAAATGACAATGCTGATGCAAGGATAGTTGTAGATTGTACTACCATTGATGTAAGAATCTATAAGGATATCCTTGAAAGTAGGCTCCTTATATTCCAGAATGGAAAGTTTGACCTGCAGTTCCTCTATAATTATGGAATCATACCTCGTAAGATATATGATACCATGATAGTAGAACAGCTTCTTCATCTTGGATGGCCTTCAGGACAGGTATCTTACAGTCTTAAGGAAATAGCATGGAGAAGGCTTCAGACTAACATAGACAAGACTGTGAGAGGAGAGATTCAATGGAGAGGCTTGGATAGGGCTGTAATCCTCTATGCTGCTGGAGATGTGACATATCTTGAGAAGATAATGTGGTCTCAGGTAAAAGACTTGAGAAAAGAAGGTCTTATGAAAGCTGCTAAGATAGAATGTGACTTTGTACCTGTAATAGCTTATCTTGAATGGTGTGGAATTCATCTTGATCAAAATAAATGGAAAGCTAAGATGAAAGATGACCAAAAGAGGCTAGAAGATGCAGAGAATAAACTAAATGCTTTTGTAGTGAATAACCCTAGCCTTCAGAACTATGTCTATATAAACAGGCAGGGAGACTTGTTTACTGGGTTTGATACTACTCCAAAGGTAAGTATTAAGTGGTCAAGCTCTCAGCAGGTAGTAGGTGTGGCTAAGCAGCTTGGATTCAACACATCAATGAAAGACAAGAAGACTGGAGAAGACAAGGAGAGTGTACTTGAAAAGCATCTTAAGGTACAGAAAGGAATAAATGATGAATTCCTTAAGCTTTATTTTGACTATCAAGAGCACTTTAAGGTTGTGACTTCATTTGGTCAAGGCCATCTTGATGCAGTTAATCCAAAGACTGATAGAATCCATACTGTTTATAGACAGCTTGGAGCAGCCTCAGGAAGAATGTCTTGTGGTTCTCAGAATATCAATGATGACTTAGCTAAGTATAAAGGTATAAGTCCTAAGAGGTGTACTTATCCCAATATGCAGCAGTTACCTGGTAATGAGGAAACAAGAAGTGCCTTCACAGCCCCACAAGGGTATAAATGGGTATCATGTGATTATTCTGCACTTGAGTCAAGACTGGGAGCAGATATCTATAATGAGAAGTCAATGCTTGATGAGTTCCTTCATGGTTCTGGAGACATGCATTCACTATGTGCCTATATGGTATATAAGAATGACATTCCAAGAGATACCCCAATCAAGGACATCAAGAAGCTCTATCCACATCTTAGGAAAGCTGTAAAGGGTATTGAATTTTCACAGCAGTTTGGAGGTTCTGAGTATGCAATTCAGGGTGCTATGGGGTGTAGTCTTGAAGAAGCACAAGCTTTTAAAGAAGCCTATGCACATGGTTTTCCTGGGATTGCAGACTTCAAGGCAAAAGGTTCTAAGTCTGTAAGAGAAAAAGGGTACATTCTTATGTGTAAGTACAGTGGGCATAAGATGTATTGGTGGGACCATAAGCAATGGCTTGAAAGACAGAAATCTTTTACTAAGGAATTTTGGGATGAGTATAGAGCAAAGCATAAAGGAACTGGAGACTATATTGAGAAAGAAGTATCCATGCATTTCAAGGCAGCAAGTAAGTATGACAGACTTGCCTTGAATTCTGTAACTCAGGGTTCTGGCATTGTAATCCTTAAGATTGCAATGAAGAACTTCTTTGATTGGATTGTTGATAACAAGCATTTTAAGGATGTAGAGATAGCTGCCCTTGTTCATGATGAAGCCAATGTCATCTACAAGGAATCTATTTCAGACACTCCTGCTGTGCTTCAAAAATGTATGGAAGATGCTGCTGCATTGGTATGCACTAAGTTGCCAATTCCCGCAGAAGCTTCTGTTTCAGATCATTGGATTCACTAATTAAATTAAAATCTTAAATTATGACACTTAAAGAATTAAAAGTTTACATTACTTCTTTACCAAAAGAAGAGGATAATCAGGAAGTAGTATTTCAGCATCTTAATGCAGGATACCCATTAGAGTATGAAATTAAAGGTTACTTCAAGATGAACAGGGAAGACAAGTCTCTTATAGTCCTTACTGATCTTGAGGTAATGCCAAAGAACTGAGCCATGTGCAAGCATTTAGTAACAATTTCTTCATCTCTTAGCAAGAATGACTTGGTAAATATAGATGAAAATGCTGACTTTGCAAACATTTGTTGGAAAAGTGCTGCAGAAGAGTCTGGAATTCTAACTCCTATGGAGCTTATAGAGATTCTTAGATTCAGGCTTGAATGTGAAATCAGGGATGATGAACAGGATTTTGAAGCTACTCAAGACGAAAGCTATCTGAATAGGATAAAAGAAAACAAGCAGTTGCTTGAACAATGCAAAGGCTGGGTAGAAGATGAACTTGAGGTTATCCCTCAATAGTTAAAGTTATGAGAAAATTAGACTTAAACCATGTTGTCATTGGTTTTCTACTTATTGTATCCTTCTTGGCTTGTATGGCTATTGTAGCCATGAGTGCGAGAATGGATTCTATGGAAAGCAAGGTAAACACAGTAATTGCTAAATAGCATGGAACTAGAGAAAGCATTAAAGAGACTTCTGATTAAGGAGCCTTTCTATGGCTTGTTCTGCCTTAGTCTTCCAAAGACACTCACAAGGAAAGTCCCAACTTTGTGTGTAGCAAAGAATGGTGTAAACTGTAGGCTTTTGGTGAATCCAGATTTCTGGGCAGAGTTTACTGATGATGAGCAGATATCATTGCTTAAGCATGAGCTCTCACATATATGTCTTCAGCACATGTTTATGTCTGAGTCATTCTCAGACCCTAAGACCTTCAATCTTGCTGCAGACTTAGAAGTGAACAGCTACATAGAGAACTTGCCTCAGAATGCTTGTATTGCCTCTAAATTTGGCTTACAAGCAGAACAGGGAACCAAGTACTACTATGAGAAGCTGACAGAGGAACAGAAGACTCAGTCTAAGAATCCTCAGAAGCCTTGTGATGGAGGTCAGGGAGGAAAACAAAACCAACCAACACCCCCACCAACAGCTTCAGAAGGAGAGCAGGAAACTAAGGAAGAAGAGAAGCAGAAATCCCAGTATCCTGATAACTCTGGATGTGAGCCTATGGACAGCCATGAAACTTGGAAGGAGTTCAAAGATGCTCCAGAACCTGTAAAGCAGCTTATGCAGAGTAGTATAAACACTGTGCTAAAGCAGACAGCAGAGCAGGTTGAAAAGCAATGTGGCTCTATCCCAGCAGAACTAAGGGATACTATAGAGAAGCTAAGGAGAAAAAAGCCTGAGTTGTTTAATTGGAAAGGTTATTTCAGAAGGTTATTGGGGACTATCTATGATGTAAATATCAGGTCTACCAGAAGAAAGGAGTCAAAGAGATTTGATGGGGCTGCAGGTATTCAGCATAAGAAGAAGGTGTCAATACTAGTAGCAGTTGATACTTCAGGCTCTATTAATAAGAAAGAGCTTCAGGACTTCTTCTCTGAGATAGAATATATTTATAAGGCAGGAGCAAGGATTACCATTGTAGAATGTGATTCTAAGATTGGCAAGATCACTGAGTATGATGGTAAGACAATACCTGAGATAGTAGGTGGTGGAGGAACATCATTCAATCCCCCTGTGGAGTACTACATAAAGCATAGGAAGGAGTATGCGGCACTAGTATATTTTACAGATGGATATGCAGATTTGCCTTCAGAGAGTCCTTCTGGAATGGTATGGATTATATCATCAGATGGTTATCATCAGGAGTTTCCTGGAAAAGTAATTTATATACCTAAAGAGAATGCAGCATGAAAGATAAGAAGTTAGTAGTATTGGATTATAGTGACTCTTCAGTACATTTCTATAATGTGGAGGAAGATGCAAAAATTGATTCAGAGTATATTGACAAGCTAGGACATCATTCTAGCAATTCATCATGGATGTACAGTGATGCCATAAGCATATTCTATCATGAAGGTGTGGGATTCAAACATGACTGAAGCCTATGAGAACAACAATCAAGATAGGGGATAAAATAAAGTATAGGATATACGGAGGCATTGCCAAGGTTTCTACAGTGGATAGCATTCAGATATGTATGCCTGGGGAGAAATACGGTACTGAGGTAAATGTCTGCAACATTGTAAAACACCCTCATGGTACTGTGGCTCTAAGGGATATGCACTGGTGTTGGTTTGAGGATATACTTGAGATATATTCTAAGAAGAAGCCCAATGAGAATAGTGGAAATAACGGATTGCACCATAGTCCTTGACAATTTTCATGGGATATGGGATTTCATGCTTATGGGAGAGGCTTTTCAAACATGGGGAAAGCTTCGTATATTTAAGCCTAACTATTCTTTTATGATGTATGAAACTAAGGATGCCCTGTTTTCTCCAGATATAATAATCTTATATTTTGCCAGTGTACCAAAAGAATTTCACCTGGATGATATTGTAGGACTGAAAATAGGACCTAATTGGTATGAATACAATTATGAGAATAGTAGAAATAAGTGATTATACAATAATAGTCATGAAGGACTCTGATGATCCTTCTTGGCTAAGTATCAGCAGGTATGCAGAATGGAAAGATCGTAACATTATGCTATATCATGCTGAGGTTACATCACCAATAGATCAGGTAGATGATTGTGTCATAAGTAAGGAATACATCTGTACTGGAGGAAAGCTGATTATGTATTTTGCAGATGCATTACCAGATAACTTCAAGAAAGGAGATAAAGTCCTTATTAGTATGACTAGATCAAGCAATAAGGAACAATTAAGAAGATACACATGAGTAATTTAAATGAAATGACACTAGGTGAATTCACTGATGTGTTTAACTATCTCTTGGACAACAACAAGAGATTACAAGATGAAGGGCAGACCTCTATAGCTATAGGACTTGAGGGGCCTGCTGGAATTGGAAAGACCTCATTGGTAGAGGAAGTTGCTACTAAGAGAGGAATGACTTTCTGTAAGTTAAATCTGTCACAGCTTGAGGAAGTCGGTGATTTGGTTGGCTTTCCTCAGAAAGAGGTCTTGCTACAATGGAAGACAAAGGATGGAGAAACTAAGACTAAATGGTGGCCAGAGAATCTTCTTAGTAAGGTTCCTGTGAGTGTCACTGTTACAAATACCACTAGAATGGGTTATGCTACCCCTGCTTGGCTTCCTAGAGAAGAGAATCCTAATGGCACTATTCTGTTGATTGATGATTACACCAGAGCTAATGCATTGTTTATGCAGGCAACAATGGAATTAATCAATACAGGTAGTTATATCAGTTGGACTTTGCCTAAGAATACGTCAATAGTCCTTGAAAAATAAGGCGTATTATTTGTTAGTACCATATTATTTTTGTATATTTGCTTGTTAATACAATATAGTTATGAAGAATATATCTGGAGTATACAGAATTGAAATTAATGGCAAATCATACATTGGAAGCTCAGTATGTATTAATCAGAGATGGAAGCAGCATAAAAGTGATTTAAAATGTGGAAGGCATGATAATATTTATTTGCAAAGAGCTTATGATAAGTATGGGAATGCTAAATTTGAACTATTAGAAGAAATGCCTGGGGCAAGTGACAAGGATCTTAGAGAAAAAGAGGATTACTATATGAATTTATACCATGCAGAGTATAACATACAAAATCCTACCACTAACTTTCTTGTAAAACCCGTGTTTCAATTTAATCTTGAAGGTAAATTTATAAAAATGTACTCTGATGTTTACACTGCTGCTGAAGAATTGGGTATTAGTTCTTCAAATATAATGCATGCAGCCCAAGAAAATGAAAAACTTACTAGAACAGCTGGAGGATATTTTTGGAGATACACACAAGAAATTGAATTTGAAAAAGACAAAAGGTGGCATGAAATTCATGTCTATAGTATAGAGGGTGATTATATATGGACTTTTAAATCCTCTAAAGAATGTGTTAGACAGATGAATCTACCTAAACCTAAAGACGCACCCAGTAGAATAAATAGGGTGTGTAGAGGTCTTGCTGCCTCTTATGGTGGATACAGGTATTCTTATGAAAAGGTTGATAAGCTTGATAACTCTAAATTATTGAGTATAAAGTGTTATTATCCAATAGTTCAAATTGCGGCAGATAAGAAAACTAAAATTAGAGTATTTGAAAAAGCTTCTATAGCAGCCAAAGTTTTACATTTAAATGGTAACAGTATAACTACAGCCGCCACCAAAGGAACTAAATGTGGTGGTTTTTACTGGGCGAGGTTGGGGACTAAATGGAGTGAAATGCTGGAATCCCCTGAAGACACTAAAGCTACAAAGTAAATGGAAACATTAAGCTTGAATGCTAGAAAATTTAGTGTTATAGGGCAATCAGCAGCCAAGCACCTGAATGACATAAAAGTATGGTGAAGGTTCAGAGCATAGGTATTGAGAAAGTCAATCAATAATATACCCACGAGTGCTCCACAACATAAAATATTATGTTGAAGATATATGCCGAACTGTATAGAAATATACAGAAATTAGGATAAAAAGCCTAATGATAACAATAATGCACCTCTAACCCAGATGACGGAAGTTATAGTGTAAGCTCTCTTGATTCAGCACAGAAGACCAGAATGATGAACTTCAATCTTAAGATGAATGTGAAGGATTGGGCTTCATGGGCAGAGTTCAATAACATTGATTCAAGGTGCATTAACTTTGGATTGCTGTATGGAGATGAGATATTCAAGAAGCATAACAATATCCATACAATCAATCCAAGAGCCTATACAACCTTCTGTAAGGCCATAGGAGGCATCAAAAATTGGGAATCAGACACATCCCTGCCTTTGATACTAAGCATCAGCAAGGGATGTTTTCTTGATGATAAGGATAATGTAGTAGGTACTCTATTTACTACGTTCATCTCTCAGAAGCTTGATAAGCTGGTGTCTCCTCAGGATATGCTTATGCAGAAATGGGATAGTGTAGAGCCTAGGATTTATGATTGTGTTCATGATGGGGAAAGATTCAAGACAGAGATAGCAAGCATTCTTGCCATAAGACTGCTTAATTATATTATGTTTTACTATTCTCAGCCAGGGGGAAAGGAAAGTGTAGTTCAAGACAGGCTTCTTGATTTCATAGAGAATCCTAGGAAGCTCTTGTCTGATGACTTACTATTCCATATTATTAAGACAGCTATCAGTAAGTATCCAGCAAGGACTACCAAGCTGATGGCTAATTCTAAGATAAGAAATAAAATAATCGTTTAACATGAGTAGAGGTTATAAAATAAAAGGACTAGAAGAATACTCTGCATATTTTGTAGATGATGATTTATTTGGTCCTACTACATCTGGGTATCGTAGTATGCGATATTATGTCGCGTATCAAAATTATACTTATTGGTTAGATACTAAAAACGTATTTGGAACTACGGGCAAGTATGCCATTAGTTCTGAAATTGTTACAGACAGGGAAGATTTACTCTCTTCTGCTAAGACTGCGTACATCCATCATGCAAGTAAGATACCAAGAGACTTGATTACCTCTAAATTTAAGAAAGTACTTAATCCTTGGCTTGCAGATATAGTAGTGGTCCCAGAAGCTGAATTTAGAAGTCATTGGCAGACTCATATTATTTTCTTTGATGAGGGAATTAAGAAAATGTTCATAGTAAAAACTAACGACAATGACACTCTCAAGAAATTTAAAGATGCTGAAAAAGGAACCAAGTTTAGGGATTTCATGGATTTGTCTCCTGAGAAATGGTTGGCAACACTAAATCCAGATAATTCTGACTATGAAAGAGACTATGCAGTGTGGAATGTTATCTTTGACTCAGAGTTTGAATTTTTAGGTAATGTAGGCTGTATAGATGCAAAAAGTGAATGGCTTGCTGATGTCATAGATGGTAATTTCCCCAAAGATAAGATAGTATTTGAAAAGACTGTGTTGAAGCATCTTGGCAACAATGATAACAAACCTACCTATGAGAATATGATGAATATCTTTGAGATGATCAACTCTAAGAGCGAGGAAACCCAGGGTCTTGGATTAAAGGCTCTTGCCATGCTTGACTACATTCATTATCCTCATAGTGTGTCCTTATTATTCCAGAATGCTACTAGTAACTACAGTCAATGGAAGTATTGTAAAGGCTCTAATGCCTCTTCTGTGAAGTTTATGTTCAAGCAACTGTTTGGAGGAAGTACAAGAAACTATTGTAGATACTATAGTGATACTATTTCCCAGGAAGACTATGATTTGTTCTTACAGCTTCTCAAAGCTTTTTCAGATAGTAGTGATGTCTATGCCAGAACACTGGCTAATATGCCATTCATGCAAATGGATGAAGCATTGTCTTTACACCCTAATATAGCAGAAGCTGTCTAAACTATATTCCCATACTTGTCCTATTATAGGCAGGTATGGGAATTTTTTTTCTTATACATGCGCTTGTGTTTTACTTACTACAAATTGCAAAGCTTGATATAATTGTTATCTTTGTCAAAATGATTAAAATTTAATAAATATGGTAGGTATTACTTGCTTAGCATCATCACCTAAGCATACTGAAATTTATAATAAGATACTTCAAGAGTGGCCAACACAGTCAGCTGTTGAAGGATTAACTGTAGACCAAGTCACAGAATGGATAGGCTCTTGGCAAAAGAGTAATAACAAAAACCCAGAAGATTTACCAACAGCTAAGGAGCTAGTTAATTATATAGATTCAGATAGAGTAAAAAGTAATAAAATTTCTTTTTCTCAACTTGGAAAAAGCTTATCTTTGTCAGATGATAAAAGAAACCAGATTGCTAATCAGCTTGCAAAACACTTAAAATCTAAATGGGATAAAGTACATAGCAAAGCTGAAATGGACAAGTTTTCTATTAAAGATAGTGATATTCAAATGATGGTTAAAAAAACCATTAGATATATTACGAATAAACTTTCAGAAGAAGAAAAAGAAAACATTCGTAAAGACTTGAAAAAAATAAACCATGCTGGTAGAACACTATTAGATAGGAAAAACGATTGGTATTTATTAGATCATTCTGATAAGGAAGGTATTGAAAATAGAAATAAAAGTAAGGGACAAGAAGGTTTTCAATGCATCTTTAAAATAGACGTATCAGATTACACTGAAGAGGAAAAAACAGAATTAAAAAATAAAATAGAAAATGGCAATTTCAGAAACCAAAATGATGTTAGTAGATGGACTAAAGAACATCTTGCTAAACAAGGATACCATAACAGCGATAGCATTCTTGCTGAAATCAGAGAATCAAATGATGACAATGTTGGATTACATAATGAAACATCACAAGGAGAGTCCTTCAGAGAACGAAGTAATAGCAGTAGCTCAGAAGATTTCAGAACAGGTTGGATAAAAGTTCCCAATGCTGATGGAATAAATAGTTCAAGGTATATTCCAATGAACTTTTTTATTCAGGAATTAAGAACTTCTGACGGCAGAACTGTTATAGGTTTTGTATATAAAGAAGAAATTTACCTTGATGAAACTAAATTAATTCCAAGTGCTCCTATTCATGAGTATACCCATATCTGGGATACTATATTATCCCAGAAAAATCCAGATTTATGGAAAAAAGGTATTGATCTCCTCAAAACATTTGATAATGGCAGTCTGTGGAAACAAATAACTGAGGATGAGAATTATGGTAAGAAATGGGAAAACGCAGGTATTTCTGGAGAAAAGTTTGAAAATCTTATAGCTTCAGAAGTACATGCAAAACTTGTAGGGGAAAATGGAGAGAAGTTACTTGATGGTATAGCCAAAAAACAAGGACAAGAAAACATTGTTGCCAAATTAAGACAGTGGCTTCTTGATATGTGGAAAGAATTAAAAGCTACTTTCAGTGACTGGTCTCAAGAAGAATTAGATAATCTTACTCTTGCTGATTTCAATCAGATGACTTTAAGGGACTTTGTAGAGCTTACAAATTTTAATGAAAAAACAAAACCACAATCATTATCATATAAAAGCGCTTTAAAGGTCCCTGATGCAAGAGCTTTGAAATTCTATTCTACATTTACTCCTCAGCAGATTAAAGACAGAGGAGCAATGATTGCTGATATGTTTTCAGATAGGATAGACAATTTCATTAACAGTGAGCTTGAGAGACTTGATGGTATACTTGCTGATGAAAAAGCTACTCAAGAGGCTAAGAATGAAGCTTCTGAGCTTAAGACCCTTTATAGAGACCCTATAAAAGGAAGGCAGGAAGCTGTAAAGCAGAAGCAAGTAGGAGTGATTATCAGTGAAATTAAACAGGCTCTTAAATACAATACTAATGTCTCAGATGCTGTTTTAAGCAAGAAGTATCAAGATACTATTGATTTCTTTGAGGATTTGTTCAATTCACAAGCTTCTTTAGAGATCGAAGAAAAAGAAGGCATCCGTATTATAGACCTCAAGGTTGCTGACCAAACTGCTGCTGAAGAAAAACAAGATACAGAGAGTGAAGGAAACAATGAAACTGGACATAATACTGCTAGTGGTAATGATGGATGGATATTCCAGGTAAGGTATGAGGACCCATTTGACTCTTTGTCTAAGAGAGTAAAGAGATTACTTTATAATATAGAAAGAGAAGATACTGATGACACAGGCTATCAGAGAAAGTACCCTATGGGACAGATTTATGCTTCATTACTGTCTTACCTTTCTAAAAACATGAAAAGCCCTGATGACTGGGTACAAATAGATAGAAGCTATACAGGCCAAGATCCTGATGGCATAGATATTACAGTAGATGAGTATCCTCACGGTTATCCAAGATTCCCAGTGCTTGAGCAAATGAGAGATAAGTATCCTTGGGTAGCACAGCTTATAAGGAGGCTTACTTTTGATTATGCAAATGCTGATACATGGACAGATTTTAGATATCCTCCTACCTATGGAGCTGTGGTATCCCAGATGTATACTAATTTCAGGAAAGCGTTCATTCCTTATGGTAAAATTCAGACAGGTGATGGAGATTATTTTGGTGTAACTCCACTTAATTATGATATGGAGGAAAGAAGTCAGCTTGATAAGCTTACTGCCAATTTCAACAATGGATTCACTCTGACACCTTTATCTATATATAATAATGATAGCAGCATAAACAGAGAGCATGCCAAGCAGCTTTCCCTAGAAATAAAGAAGCTGAAGGATGAGACTTACTATGCTGAAATCTATAAGGACATGGTGTCTGGTGATCCTAATTGGAAGCCAGATAAAAGAGATATTCAGAATCTAAATGAGTATGTTGATACCATTCATAACATTCTGATGTCATTTGGCATTGGTGGTAGAGGTGACAGAGAAAACATATTTGGACTTCTTGGAATGGGTGACAGAGGCTCAGAAATCAAGGAAGTACTTGGTATACTTAAGGGTATAGCAGATAAGATAGGTAGTCTTACTGATGAACAAGCTAAGGATTACAACTATATGCTTGATACAGTAGATAGCTATAATCGTAAAATATGGGACTATTTCTTCAAGGGCAGAGGATTCATATCAGATATTACCTATACTCAGTCCTTCTATGACTCTGCAACCCATAAGACTAAATACAGCTACTCAGCAGATAATTATCTACAAAAGACTTTCAGAGAATTGTATAATACAAATGTTGATGAAAGAAAGGCATTCATGGATGAGTACTTCAAAAAGTATGAATGGTTCTATAACCATACTACAAACACTTGGAGAAATAAGTGGCTTGAAGTGCTTTACAATGGATATTCTACTGGAGGGGTGTCTGGGTTTGAAGAACTGCCCTATAAAAACATAGACAATATAACAGAACATGGAAATAATTCAAAATCCAGAAGCTACTCAGAGTGGACAGAAGATGATATTAGACTGGTTCAAGAAAGAAGCTATGAAGGAAATGGTGGATACTACAGTAATTTCTATGGCTTCTATCTGGCTCCTATATTTGCTGATTCTCCAATGTCAATGACTGTCAAGGGGCCTAAACTTACTGTAGATGAGCTCTACAAAGCTTTAGAGGATGTCATTGACCAAGAGATGTGGAGAATAAAATATGTCAATGAGATAAGGAAACCAGCTATTGAAAGGGGTGATATCAAGCCTATAGCTAATTTTGACATCTATGACGGGTCTCCAATGAGAGGTGATATGTTCTGCTTTATTCCAGAGCTTAATACCTACATGGTTGATGGGGTGTCTTTCCGTGACAGGATGAAGGCAATGAAAGATGACAGGGCTACAGCAGAAGAAATTGAGAATTTCCAAAAGGCAGTTCTTGAAGACATTTTCATGAAAAAATTTTCCGAGTACACTACTGAAGAATTCAATAGTGACAAGGAAAGGGATGAAGCATTCAAGAAGTACCTTAATATGGTATATGCTAATATATCAATCATTCAGCTTACTACTGTGGATCTTGCATATTATAAGGATGACATTGATTTTCAGAAGAGATATAAGGAAGTATATGCAGGTGGTATTCAGCTTAATACTAACTCCAGGTATGGCAAGAAGACTGAGAATGTAATACTTCTTTCAGATGATTTGATTACTTCCCCATCCTATGACAATATAGCTTCTATCATAAATGGAATAACTACACTCTCAGAAGCCGACAAGAAGTATATCTTGGAGCAGTATAGGAATATCAATGTTGCCGATGCACAGGCATTCAGGTCTATAGAATCATATAGGGCTGTCATGGATATGATGGGTAACTGGGATGAGAATAAGCAAGAGGCTCTTGATAGGTTTGAGGCAGGAACTTGGACTAAGGGAGACTTTGATATCATATTCCAGACTATTAAGCCTTTTGTGTACACAGTCATAGACAGGAATGATGGCATGGGGGGTACTATTGCAGTTCCACAGCAGCATAAAAATTCTGAGATAGCACTTCTAATGATGTATGATTTGATTACTAAGAATACTGGGTTTTATAACTCTCCAGTATATAGGGCTTTGTCAGAATTCATGACTATTAAGGGAGCTGACGGACAGCCCCTTATAGATATGGTGCAGTTTGAATCTGGAGGTAAAGTAGGCAACCAAGGAACTATCAATATTTCCTTCAATTCTGCAAAGGTAGTTTCTGCCATAGATAATGGAATGGTTGTAAATACTGATGGCAAGGAAACAGACTTATTTGAGTCACTCAAGAAGAAAAATACAGTAGACAATGCTGAAAATAACTACTATGAAATAAAGAACATTCTTGATGATGCTCTTGTCAAGAAACAAATTACCCAGGATAGATACAATGAGGAAATTCAAAGTGTGAGATTTGATAATAAGGACGATATCATCAGTGTACTCAAGCAGAAGGTTCTCATTGTAGATGACAATGGAAACTACAGCATCAATTCAGAAGTAGTGCATATCATACCTTTTGACAATTATTTTCAGGCACAGCCAACTCCAGAACATCACATGGATGCAGAAGCTACCTTTGGCTCCCAGACAAGGAATATTATAGTTGCAGATCTTCCTGATAACTTCAAGCTCACCCTTAATGGTACAAATGGCACTAAGAAAGATTACCCAAAAGATGCCTTGATTGACTTCTACTATGAGCTTCTCAATGAAAATCTTATAGAGGACTACTTTGGGGAAGACGGTCTTAAGGAAATATTCAGCAGCAAGAAGAATCTCAAGAAAGCCGTAGAGGATATAGTAAGAGGCAATCCTAAGTATGGAAAGGACTTTGTAGATGCATTGACTTTGGATTCTGACGGTAATTTTGTGCTGTCACCCAACTCTCCTACAATGTTTAATCTCATGCAGGAACTGATTACCTCAATGTTCAAGAACCATATTACCAAGCAAAAGATTAAGGGTGCAGCCCTTATTCAGGCAGCAGGCATTGGCCTTGATGAGAACTTGAGGTTAAGGTATGATGATAGTGGTAAGCTTATAGGTGCCGAGTGCTATATGCCTCTTACCTCTAAGAAGCTTTTTGAGCCATTCCTCATAGAAAAGAATGGGGAGCAGTACCTGGATGTAGAAGCCTTGAAGAAAGCAAAGCTTGATAAGGCTGTAGGATATCGCATTCCTACTGAGAATAAGTCATCAATGATGCCGTTAATTATCAAGGGATTCACTCCACAGCAGAATGGCTCAGCAATAGTATTGCCAGCAGAGGTTACTACAATGGCAGGCTCTGACTTTGATGTTGACAAAATGTATATCATGCTCCCTGAATTCAAGGTATATGAGTATGATATGAAAAGAGCCAGAAATGCCTATGCAAAGCAAAATGAGCAATATAAGCGGGCTGTAGATTTCATAAAGCGAACTGGCGTGGTTACTGATAATACTCTGGCTGAGTATAAAATCAGTAACTTTGATGAGCTTGGATTCAAGGAGTGGTTTGATAAAAACAATAATTCTTATAAGTATCCAACACCTATTGTGAAGCCTGTTGAGTATGACTTTAGCAAGAGTCCCAAGAAGAATGGAAGAGCTGCAAGAAATAATATGGTCATTCAGATGATGCATGATATCCTTACCTCAAAAACTGGAAGTGAGTCTTTGTTCAATCCTCAGGGTTTTGCCGATGTAGAGAGAGCAGCAAAGATGACTAAGATTATGACTGATGAAACTCTTAGGAGTGCTCTTGAAAGTCAGTTTGAAGGTGATATAGAGGAAATGACAGATTATTTACTACAATCTTCTACAAAGACACTTAAGAGTTTCATCAAGGCTAATTCATCATCAGATTCTCCTATATATCCACAGACTTTTGCAAAACTCCACAAGCAGAATATGGCAGGTTCTAACCAGATTGGCATATATGCTGTACAAGGCTCTATGGCTGCTAAGTTCCAGAGAGCAGACATTAAGCTTCGTGAGAATGAGAAAATCCTTCTCAATGGAAGAACTATAGATAGGGTAGATGCCTCAGATAATGGCAAGAGGCTTAAGAATGTAGGACAAATGATTGGTGCTTCTGCAGATAATGGTAAGAATCCTAATCTTACTGATATGGGCTCTACTGATGTTACAGCTCCAATAATAGGATATATGCTGAGACTTGGATTCAGCCATGATGAAGCAGCACTCATCATCAACCAGCCTTCAATGAAGAGAGCCAACTATAAGTATGGAAACTTTTCTTCTCCTCAAGGCAATGCATGGGAACTCCATAAAGATAATGTCACCTCTAAGATGCTTGTAGAGAACATACTTGACCCAGAAGGAATGCTTGACAGTGAAGTATCAGCCATTGACTGGCTTTGCTATCATATACTCAGGCAGAGTGAATCAATGAAGGACTTAGTAAGGATTTCAAGGGCTGACTCTCCTAATGGAGCTATGCAGAACTCTTTTGCAAAGGCTAGGCTGCAGCAGTATAATGTAGAGCTCTTCAATAACAGGAAGTCACAGCCAGACTATCCATTTACAGTATTTGGAGCATTAAGCAATACAGCAGTGGATGTATCAAAGGGAGAAGATGTAGTAAGAGAACAGCTTAAGGATCAGCCTATGGCATTCTTGCATGGCATGTATGCACTTGGAATCAATTCTCTCAGCAATCTTGCCTCTCCTTATTTCTTCATGCTTGGCAGACAGTTTGATGAAAGCATAGTAAAGCCTATACTCTATAATCTTGATGAGAATTTCTATGAAAAGGAGGATATCCTTGATTCTTTATATAAAGAGTATATAGACTATGTGCTGTCAGGTTCTACATTCTTTGGTAATGAGGATGGAGATTCAATGAAGAGTAAGCGAGACTACTATCTCAATAATTTTGCTGATGATTACATTAAAGTACTTCATGAAAATCCTGATATAAATGCCCTTATAGGTACTATTATAACTAAGTCAGGTAATAGGGTTGTACTTAAGGACGCTGGTTCATTGGAGAAAAATCAGAAAGAGGATATCTCAAGAAGGCTTACTGCCCTTGTATATGGTATTGATGCAAATAATCCTAATGAAAAGGCACAGGACTTAGCAAAGGATTTGCTTCTCTTCAGCTATTATGATTCAGGATTAAACTTTAGGCATGACAGCTATGCACCAAGACTCTCTACACAGTTCCTTTCTATGTTTAGAGCCTATACCGAAGCTTTGCAGGCAGCTGATAATCCTCTTAGTGATGAGCTGAACAGAAAATTCATACAGCAGTTCTTTACTACCCATAAGAACGCTGTACATGATATTAAGGATGCCTACGGGACTTTAAATGGTGATAGGCTTTTGGTTACTAGAGATGTCAGTAGAACCCAAAGAGAAAACATAACCAATGTGATGCTTTCTCCTAAACCACTGTCTGAAGGTGTACAGCCTTATCAGTATGTGAAGTATATGGGTGTTGTCTATGCAATTAATGATAATGAGAGCAGTCAGAACAACAGCTCATGGGTCTATGAAAGGGTTCCTAATTACAGCACTACAGAAAACAGGCCTTTGTACAGCATGAGTATGTCAATGGTTGAGATGTCTGAGGCATTTCCAGCTGTTATCAGTGACGATTCTAATGGCAGTCAACCTGAGAATAGCAATCAGCCATCTCAAGATGCTCCTGTGAATCCTAAGTCAGACCCAGATACCAAGGAAGAGAATAACTGGTATCCTGACCCTGGTTTTGATGCTGCGCAATTCTCTGAAATCAAGGAATTTGCTAACATCAAACAATCTGAGAATCTTCCCTCACCTAAAGAGATAGTAGCAGACAGTGAATTTCAAAATTATTTTGATGAAAGTGTGACAGCTGTCTTAAAAGATAAACCATGTTAAATATTAAAATTAACTATATATGGCTTTAAGTTGTAGTTATATTCCCCGTAATAAGAAAGGGGAAGAATTAAAAGGATTCAGTACTTATAGGAAAGAGCTGGGATATAATGTGGCATCAAAGGTATTCACTGTTGTACTCGCCCCCTCTTTTCAAGATAAGTATAAATCAAAGCTTACATTAGATGAGCAAGGTGTGCCTACTTATGAGAGTGCACTTACTGTTCCTTTAGTAAGAAAGGCTATTGGAATTATAAGACTGTCTCAGTCTGAGCAGAAAAAATTTTCCTATATCCCGAATACTAGGGAGAACTATAATGTGCTTCTGCAATCTGCACTCAGCTATAATACCTCTTCTGATATGAGGGATTTGCTTACTGCTGTAGTCACTCCTTCAGATGATGACACTCAGCTCAGGGTAGAAATAAGGGAAAAGACTGCAGGTAATGATACTGCTTTTCAAAATCAATATGGAGCTGCAAGGCTTAATGAGAGGCTTGTAGAGCTTTTCGGTAATTTGGGAGTGACAGTAGACCTTCTTGAAGAAAATGAAAATGTCAATGGTTATGTTGATTTCAGTAAGGCTCAAGGTATTGCTGATGGGTTCAATGGACTGATAAACATAGCAGACAATATGGAAGGAGAACAAGCTTTGTCAGAGGAGTTTGCTCATCTTCTTATTGGTATGTTTAGGGATGAACCTTTAGTACAAAGGAGTCTTAGACAGCTTGAAAACAATGAAGAGCTGCTTAAAGAAGCTTTAGGAGATGAGTATCAGAATAATGTTGACTATTATACCCAGAATCCTAACTATGATGATGATGGCAATCAGGTTTCATTGAATCAGACTTTGGCAGAGGAAGCTCTTGGCAAGATACTTCAAGAAAAACTAAAAAACCAAACAACCCCCACCAAAGAAAACAACACCCTTGACAGGCTTATAAACAGGCTGGTAAGCTTTATCAAGAAAATTTTTAAAGGTAGAGATGTCAATGAAGTCATTAAAGCAAAGAATGAAGTCAATGTAAACATGGGTGAACTTGCTAAGCAGATTCTTTCAAGTGAAAAAGAAATGAAAGCAGAGCAGGTAGTTAATGCAAATAGAGACTCCAGATTTTATCAGGTAAAAGAGAAAGTAGATAAGGTAATTGAGCTACTTGAACATGCTGATGAAATAGAAAGAAAGCGCACTAAGATCTCTCCAAAAGAAGAAGTACAGGATACCAAGAAAAGAGTACTTAAGCTTGAGTCACTTATCAATGACAAGGATAAGATGGTAGGAGTACATACTTATGCTAAATGGGCTCTTTCTGACTTAAATGAGGCTATGAATAAGCTTACAATCTCAGATACTCTGGAGACAGAAGACTTCAAAAGCCTGAGGCATATTAAAGCTGTACTTGACTCCTATGCTGGCTTTATCAGAGAATTTCATGATGTCCTTGATGAACTTGGAGATGGTGCTATAATAGAAGTAAATGGGGAAGAAGTCAATCTTAGGGACTTGTGGAGAGACATTAATGATTTATATGAGTCATGCACCACGTCTTTCAAAAAACAGGCTTTAGCCTCTTTCTCAGACTATTTGGCTCCTATATATGAAAAATCCCCTCTTAGGGATAAAAACGGCAATCTGAAGCCATTAGAGGAGGTCTTGATTGGAGAAGACTTTGATATTTCTGAATTTGACAGATGGTGTACTTCTATGGGTAATTCCTCTTCAGTCATATTGCAGATGTTTGATATGGCAGTAAAGCAGGCCAAGGACAAAGCAAGACTGAGGACTATGAGCAGTATCCGGGATATATGGAAAATCAGGGACAATGCAGAGAAGAGAGGAATCACTGAGTTTGAGTGGATGTTTGAGAAAGACAATGAAGGACATAAGACTGGTAACTATATCCAAGAATATAATACTGGGCAGTATAAAAAAGACCTTGCTGCATTTGAGGAAAAGCTTGCTGCCAAATACGGGAAGAATCCTATTGGTGATGACTACAGGCAAGCCGAAAAAGAAAGGGCAGCATGGCACTCAGAGCACAGTGCCAGGGATATCTTTGATGGTTACAGGCCTAATGAATCCTACAGGAATCCAGCATATAAGAAGCTGACTAAAGCACAGCAAGACACTCTTAATGAGATACTTGTCTATAAGAATGGACTAGAGCTGCTTATTCCTAAAGATAGAAGGGATACCAATAGAGCTATACAAAGGAGAAGGGACGGTTCCCAAAGACTTATTGATGCTGCAACCAATCCATCTCAGGCATTTCAGAGCCTTAAGGAAGCTGTGAAGGACTCATTCAATAGAAATGAGGA